>ENA-OPWR01000046-OPWR01000046.1-human-gut-metagenome-genome-assembly--contig:-NODE-46-length-111817-cov-5.173762_pt1 | contig 111817 bp, 141 predicted proteins | sample MGYA00241507_ERZ502006 | MGnify/ENA primary metagenome ERZ502006 (study PRJEB25962, sample SAMEA2043041) | human gut metagenome | biome: human gut; feature: human-associated habitat; material: faeces...
GGCGGAGGCGGCGGAGGAGGAGGCGGCGGCTCTCAAGAAAAGAAATGGGAGAACCCTTATGATGAACTCTACAACCTTACCGAAAAAATTAACGAAGCACTTCGACAACGTGAAAAGCTAGAACGCAATTATGACAGAATTCTTGAAAAACGTGGCGCAACTTTTAGAGAATTGCGTGATAACCAGAATGCGCAGCTAAAATCTCTTGAAGAAGAAATTAAAATGCAGAAAGAACTTAGTAGTGGTCGTCTTAATCAAATTAATAAACTTGGTTCAAAAACTTATCAAGATAGCGACGGAAATGAAAAATCTTTTTCTAGTTGGGGTGCAACCAATTATGCTCATTATGACCAAGAAAAAGGAACAATCGTAATAGATTGGGGTGCTATTGATAAAGTAACTGACGAGAATAAAGGCGGTGCGATTGAAGCTTATATTAGTAAACTCGAGGAATTGGTCGGAGAATTTGAAGAAACAGAAAAGACAATCGAAGATATGCAAGATACTGTTGAAGAAATTAAAAAGCAAAACATGGATGATTATCTTGACTTCGAGCAATCTGTTTATGATGCTCTTGTAAATCAAAGACAGAAAGAAATTGATAATTTCCAATCTTTATCTGATAGCATTTCTGAAGCTAACACCGAAATTCTTGATACAATGCGCGAGTCTATTGATCTAGAACGCCAGATTCGCGATAATACAAAAACGGAAGAAGACATCAATGAAAAAGAAGCTCGTCTTGCTTTTCTTCGTAGGGATACTTCTAATGCAAATCTTCTTGAGATTAAGCAATTAGAAGAAGAATTATCAGATGCGCGCGAGTCTTATGGAGACTCTCTCATAGATCAGCAACTAGATAAAATCTCAAAACAAAATGAAGATGCACAAGAAGCACGCACAAAGCAAATTGAATTGATGCAAGCCCAACTAGACTATGCTTCTGAAAATGGTGAGTTCTGGCAGCAAGCTTATGAATTAATTCAGACTGGATTTGCATCTGACGGTAGTTTGAACCAAGCTTCTCAACTCTGGAATCTCTTAAAAGAAGACCAGGGTTGGAAAGCGATGAGTAAGTTTGGACAAATGGATTGGCAGAAAACCATTTCTCAATCTATCATTGCGGCAAGCCATGGATATGCTAACTGGAATATGTATGAAGCAGAAAATGTTACTAAACATATTACTGGTAATGGAAGTGCAGGCCAAGTAGAATTAAATTATGACTCTAAGGCTAAACAGTGGAAAGATTCTTCTGGCAATATTTATAAAGATGTTGACTTCGACTCTAATACAAATAGATTTACATATGGCAGTGTTAAATATGTAAATCCTCCAAAGCCAGCTAATAGTGGAAACAATAGTGGAAAATCTCAATTAACGGATAACATAAAACGCGGTGTCAGTGCTGCGATTTGGAATGGTGGCTACGGTTGGGGCTATGATTCAACACGCTCCGCTCGATTAAAAGAAGTTTTTGGTACTAATGACATTCAAGATAAGTATGTCAATAAAGGTATTATGACTGGTTACACTGGAAGCTTAAATGACTATTCATATGAAAATATGAAAAAGAAGTTTAAGAAGTATAAGACAGGTGGTATGGCAGATTTTACTGGCCCCGCTTGGTTAGACGGTACAAAAACAAAACCAGAATTAATTCTTAATGCGCAAGACACTCAAAACTTTATCGAATTAAAGAACATCCTAAGTAGTCTTCTTAGTGCGAATAACACGGCTGGAGATCAAAAGAATAAGGGTGGAGATAATTACTTTGACATTCAAGTTAGTGTTGGAGAAATTGGTAGTGATTATGATGTTGAAAGCGCAATAGAAAAAATTAAAAAAGAAATTTATGACAATGCAGCATATAGAAATGTAAATGCGATAAATTTCTTGAGATAAGAGAAAAGAGGTGAGAAATCACCTCTTTTCGTTTTATATAAATAGATTTTTTTAAACCAAATGTAACTTATAAGTAGCAATGAGTAAAAGGAGGAATGAAGATGAGCGTTGTAACAGGAGACTTTATTGGTTTTTCCTTTAATGGTCATACTTCGTCTGAACTTGGAATTACAAGAATCAGCGGTAGTAATAGATATGATGAAAATTTATTACCAACTTTTCAAGATCAAACCGTCCAAGTTCCAGGAGGAAACGGCACATATCATTTTGGTACAACTTATAGTCAAAGACAATTTACACTACAAATTGCTTTTGACAGCTTGACCGAAAAACAATTTCGTACATTGCGCGAAGTCTTTCAAGCAGAGACTTTTGGAAAATTAATTTTTGCTGAAAGACCTTATAAATATTATATGGTTAAAATAACTGGTGCGCCAAGTTTAAAATATATTTGTTTTAGTGTTGGCGAATCAGATAATGAAGATGAAAGAGATAGAGTCTATAAAGGTGAGGGGACTTTGAATTTTGTAGCTTATTATCCCTTTGCAAAAAGCGTTCATCGTTATTTAAATGAATTTAATGATTCTAACATAAAAGGATGGCGCGATTCTAGTAGAATGAGATTGTCTGCTCCAGAAAATAGTACAACTGGAACTACTATTAACGTATATAATGCAGGAGATTTGGCCTGTGATTGGTATGCTTATTATGCTTTTCCAGCCAATGGGCAAGTAAATCTTCAAAGTCTTAGTATAGATAATATTGGCATTTTAAATTTTTCTAAAATAACAAAAAAAGGAAATGATACCTGTTTTAGAATTAATTCTAAAACTAATTTAATAGAGGGCGGCACTTATGTTGGTAGCTATAATAATTTTACGCCGTCGGGCAATCTTTATAATGAATGTATTATTTCTGGTTACTTTTTTAAAATTCCAACAATGGAACCAAATAAATTGTTACAAATGATAAGTAATGTAAAAATTGATTTACTTGATTATGAGTATATTTACTTCTAAGGAGGCTTAATAAAAATGTTAAAAGATAAATATGAAATAAGCCTCTGGGAGGATTATGTAGTTCCAGAAACAGGCGATATTCCAGAGCATTATGAAGAACGAAAAATTGCGATTATTGGTTCAAACGAAATGACTTCACAAATAAAAGTCGTAGAACCAAGACTGGTAAATAATATTAACGGTACAAATACCTTAACTTTTAAGCTTTACTATGTTTATACTGATTATGAAACTGGAAAAAAGGTTTCAAATCCTTTTATTAAACTTCTAGTAAACGAAAGAAAAGTCAAGTGTTTTTGGAAAAATGTTTGGTATGATTTAGTTGTAAAAGGAATACAAGAAGATAGCAGCGGTAAAAGTATTACTTATACTTGTAAAGATCTTTTTGTAAATGAACTAAGTAAAACTGGTTTTAATTTGGAGTTTAATAACGAGCTTCAAAACAATCAAGGCTCTGTTCAATATTTAGGTGCAAAAATTCTTGAAGGAACAGATTGGCAGCTAGGTGACGAGCAAGACGTAATTCAGCAAACAGTTGATGAAGCATTATATGAAGTAATGGCATTAGCTGAAATTACTGGGCGCCGTTCTGATAGAATAACAGAAATAAAAATTCCAAAAAATGAAAAATTTTACGTATTTTATTCTGTTGTTCAAGATCAGAAACTAAACTGTCAATTTATTTATGAACCAGATGGATATATTGGAAAAACAGATTTAAATAGTCAGCTTCTTGTTGGTGTTGATTGCTCTTACGTAGATTTGACAAAATGGGAAGTTGACGCAAATGGCGCTAAAGTTGCCTATATTGGTAATACTCAAGTCTTTAAAATTGAAAAAAATAAAAATGTTTCATTAGATTATAGGGGATCGCGCCTTGTACGTTCTCCTGTTCAAGAATATGATCCGTTACTTGAGAGATATTGCTATCTTTACAAAGATTCTAATGAACGAGAAATCTATAAATATATTACAACCGAATATAAAGATCCAACAGTTGTTTTGAATTTGATAAATAATGCAAAAGATTTTTCTAATACCAATGGTTGGATTGGAGAAAATCTTAGTTGGACTTTGTATCCACCTTTTTACAATCAGACGAATTTAGAGTATAATGCAAATACTTATTTAAAAATTGCAACTGGACAAACAATTTTTAATACTGGGCTACAAAATTCCTCAATGTATATTACTGATGGTTTTCAAAAAGGAGAAAAGTACATTTTTCGAGTAAAAGGTAAAACCGGTACTTCAACTCCTTCCGGAAGTAATTTAAGTACGTCTACTGCGCCGAGTTGTAGAATTTGTGATTATACTAATGATGGAACAAAACTCATTAAGATACCAGTTTCTAATAGTGATTATTTTACCTACAGTTATCCAATACAAAATGGAGAATGGATTGAATATACTTTAACATGTAAAAAATCTATACCACGCGCGAAGATTACTACACAAAAAATGGGCTTCTTCTTAATTGGAAAAGCTAGTGTTTGGCTTCAAGAAATTCAGTTATTTAAATATATTGAAGGAAAAGATGAGCACGACAATATAGTGAGAATAAATCCAGGAGATATGGATAGACAATCTGTTGCTACTGAGGTTTATTGCTATTATTATAAGAACCAGGCAAAAATTAATAAGAATGATATCGAATTTCTTTATAAGAATACAGTTGATTGGACTGGTAATAGCGCGCCAACTGCGGTGTATAATGATAATTATGAAAAGATTAGAAGCATAGAAGCTAAAAACTCTAATCGTTTTAACCTTTTGCAAACGCTTGCGGAAACATTTGAGTGCTGGGTTCGTTTTAAAATTGACCACGATCAAAATACTGGCCGCATTCTTTATACAAACGGACTACCAAATAAAAAGGTTTATTTCAAAAAAGATGTCGGTCAAGAAACAGGTATTGGTTTTATCTACGGAATAGACCTAAAAACAATTTCCAGAACAATTAATTCTGACCAAATTACAACAAAAGTTATTGTTGTACCAAACACTAATGAATATGCTGAAAATGGCGTTTGTGAAATCGCACAGAGTGAATTAAATTATTCTAAAGAGAATTTTATTCTAAATTTTGATTATTATGAAAACCAAGGACTTTTAGATAGAGGTCAAGTTGAAAAAGATTTGTATTTAACTACCGATGATGCAATCGGTTATTATTATTGGTTAAAAGAATATAATACAGAATATTATCAAATATCTGATGAATTGGTTGCCAAGAAGTCTGAATTTACAAGGCAAAATAGTCTTCTTAAATCTTCTGAAGAACAACTAACTGCGCTGCAACAAGAAATAACCTCTCTTCAAAATCAAATCGCGCAGCTTGCGGGTTTAAGTTCATATAATGCAACTGGAGTTATGAACTATCTTAAAGCTCATAAAGACAATACAGATGTTGAGACTCGCGTTACTAATTTAAAAGTTCAAACTAATGCTTATAATAATTTAAATACTGAAACAAAAGCACTAAAGAAAAGTGTAGACGCAATTCAAAAATTTATAGATACAACAGATGAGCGACAAGAAGAACTTAGAAGCTTAATCAATGCAAAGCATGAACAGTTCTATAAAAAATATTCTCGCTTTATTCAAGAAGGTTCTTGGAGTTCTCAAAACTACTTAGATGAAAATTTGTACTATCTTGATGCACAGAGCGTTGCTTATACGAGTTCGCGCCCTCAAATTACTTACAATATTTCAGTTCTAAGACTTAGCGCACTTCCAGAGTATCAATCCAAAGTTTTTAATATCGGTGATATTACCTATATTCAAGATACTGAATTCTTTGGCTATACTTATGTAGGAGAAGGAAGAATTAGAACTCCTTACAAAGAGAAGTCTTTGATTTCAGAAGTGACTTCTAATTTTGATTCTCCACAGAACGATACTTTTAAAGTCCAAAACTATAAAACACAATTTGAAGATTTATTCCAAAGAATTACGGCAACCACTCAATCTTTACAATACGCAACCGGTGACTATAACCGAGCAGCGAATATCGTTGAAAGTAATGGTGTTATCAACAATGAAACTTTGCAAAATAGTCTTTTGATAAACCAAGACTTAGTTACTCAATCTCAAAATGAACAGATATACAAAGACTCAACTGGTATAACATTAACTGATAAGACTGATTCTTCAAAGAAAACTAAAATTACCTCTCGTGGTATTTTCATTACAACAGATGGCGGCGTTACATGGAAGAATGCAGTACGCGGCGATGGTATTGCAACACAATACTTAACAGCTGGTGCAATTAATGTTAATAATATTACAATTTTAGACGGTGATGCGCCTACTTTTAGATGGAACTCTTATGGCTTAAATGCTTATAAACAGATTTATATTGATGGTGAAAAAGCAGGCGTTCAACTTCAACAATTTGTTCGTTTTGATCAATTCGGTATTTACGGTTTGCAGAATCAAAATTCGGAGGAAGAATTTAAGCCTCAAACTGTTACTGAAGTATGGGAACACGCCAATTTTGGTTTAACATGGGAGGGTTTCTTCCTAAAAAATAAATATGGAGCTGGAACCATTGAAATTTCTTCTGATAAAGATATAAATGTTAGTGATGGAATAGTTGATCGCATTAGAATTGGTAAAATTGATGGAGAAGGTTCAGAAGAATTTCCTTATGTTTTTGGTATTAGAATAAAAGATGCTAAAAATAATGACGTAATGATAACGGATTCTAATGGTGACTTGTGGCTAAAGAACCGTTTAAATATTGGTGTTTCAAAAGCTAACAGTTCTGTTGGAATTGGAACTTTGGATACGATTGATACGAAACACGGTAGAGAAGTCATTAATGCAACAAATAATTTTATTGTTTATGAAGATGGCTCAATGACCGCGAAAGATGGCAATTTTACTGGCTTAATTTATGCAACAGGTGGAAAAATTGGTAATTTAGAAATTTCTAAATTGTTAAATAATGCTATGGTTTCTATCGTAGCTTCTGGCACTTATTTTTTAAATAATAGCCCAGAAACTATTACTTTAACGGCGGTTTATGAAGGAGATAAAACCAATGTACAGTATAAGTGGTATGCAAATGGAAAGGAATTAGAAGGAGAGATAAATGAGACTCTAATTCTGACTTCTGCCAGTTTAGGAACTAATACTTTTATGACTTATAAAGTTTCTGTCATAGATGGCGCGGAAACCTATACTAGTAGAGAGATTGGTGTAAGTCGAGAACAAATTGAAATTGTTGGATATAATATTTTAATAAACACAGAAGAAGTTTTAAAGTATTACGAAAATGAAGAAAATATTGATGATTTTATCTTATCATATGACAGTTTAAATTTTTCTGTAAAGGATTTAACCGCGAATGAAATTTTAGATAGTAAAGATAAAATTTCTATTGAATTTTTACTTGAGAATAGCGAAGACATCTATTCTGATTTGATTGGATATAATGGTGCTCCGGCAATTTTAACTTATAATGAGCAGTTAAAAGAATTTTCTTTGGATTTACAGCTACTCAAAGTGGCGAAGGACAAAAAAGATTCAGATGAAAATTATATTTATTCAAATGGCGTCCGCGCGGCAAGCCAGGCGCTAACCGATATGTCTGTTCTTGGTGTTAGAATTTCTTTCTTAAAGGGAAAATCTATTGTAACAGTTAAGACAATAATTTTCAGAATAGCACAATCTGTAGATAGTGCAAAATTAAACGTTTTTTCTTCTTCTATCGTTCAGACTTTAAGAGATAAGCAGGTTATCTTTGATTCAAATGGTTTAACTGTAAAGAACGGAAATTTCTTTATAAAGAATGGAGATGAAACAGTACTCCGCGCGGATGGTAATGGAGGCCTTTATATAAAAGGAACAGTTTACGCTACTGATGGTGAATTTACTGGAAAGATTACGGCAAAAGATAGTAGCTTTAGCGGTATGATTGAAGCTTCTAGTGGTCGTATTGGTGGCTTCATCATTGGCGAAAAAGAACTCTATTCTACAAACAACCCAACAGAAGATTCAAAAGGTAATATCATTTATAATCCATCAGATGCCGCAATTCGTTTATTAGGTGAAGAAGGAAAAATAATTGCCGATACCATTGAATTAGGAACTGGCGCGACTATTAAAAACTATATTAAATTAAATAATTCTTATATTTGTAATCCATATGCTAATGGCGGAACTTTCTTAAAAATTTACAATCCAGAAACAGACAAAAATTCTATCGAGCTTACCAACAATGGCATTTTTAAGCTTGGCAATATTATTCTAGATGGTACAAAATCTACAATAAGTGGCTTAAATTGGAATATTACGCCAACTGTAGCCAACTTTGAAAATGTTGTAGCTCATGGTGGTACTATTGAAAACGTTGTTTTCAAAAATCAAACCACTCAAACTGTTGGTGGTATTATGATTTTTAAGCCGACCTCTAAAGTTGAATATATTGAAGATGAAATATCTACTATTGATGAAACTTCTGAAATCGTTTTTAAATTAAAAGTTGAAGATATTGCTCTTTTTAAAGAAAATGATATAGTCATGTTAAATGGGTATGGTACTTCTCCAACGAATGGCTTAATTGAATCTATTGAAGAAAATAGTAATATTGTACAGATCAAAGTTACAGGAGTTTTAAGCAATTTTGAAAAAGAAAAAATAACTTCAATTACAAAGTTAGCATCTCTTGAAGAGAAAATTACGAGTAATAGTTCTGATAGAATCCTTGATACATCTAAAAGTTACATTTTAAAAGATGAGCTTTTGATTGGTGTAAACTCTAATTCTTACACCAACGGTGCTGGACAGGATCAAAACTTGTATAGAAGTGGTTTTACTTTTATAGTGCCAGATTTAGAAGAAAATTATTCTTTAAATTATAATAAACTTCCTAATCTTTTCCTAGGTAATCTAGGAAGTCTTTCTGCTTTAAACACACAGATGGACTTTCCAGTAAGTGGATATGGTCTTTACGCAGAAAATGTTTTCTTAAAAGGTAGTTTAACTACAAAAATTAGAGAAAATACTTTTGCTGGTATTAGCACTCTTAGAAATGAAGAACAAATTGATAGTGAAAGACCAGGAGAGAGAGTTACTTTCTGGGCCGGCGCAAGTTCAGTAAATACAATTAGTAAAGCACCTTTTAGAGTAACAGAAAATGGTTCTCTTTATGCTTCTCGAGGCATATTCGAAGGATCTGTTATTTCTAATGCCACTATTGAAGGTGTTGATATTTATGGTTTAAGATTACACGGTGGTACTCATAAAGAAAATGAAGATGGGACAATAACTGATAATTCTGAAGAGCTGAGCATTTATGATACAAGTAAAGGTATTGTGTTTAGAGATTCATTCATGCGTAGAAAAGATGGCTCTATTGATTTAGGTAATGAGCATTTTAGAATTAATAGCGCTGGTTTAACACAAGGAAAAGATCAAAAATACTTCGTAAAAATAAGCAATGGTGTAACAGACTTCTTTGGAAGAATTTTTGAGGGTGACTTATTCAAAACTTCTAAATTGAAAATAAGAGATAATGACATTGTTTATTATGAAGAAAACGATATAGAAGATTTGCCGTTAAAATTTGAATTCAATAAAAAGACGAGCAATGAATATTCATTTGATTTTAAGATTCAAAATATTTTAGTAGGACAAATGAATAATAAACGAGTCTCTTTCTTTGAAGATACGAATTTAACAAATAATATGTATTTAGGAGATTTATCAGGTGAGTATATGGAGTATAAAAAAGTTAAGGGTGGATATGATATATATGTCAACGCTTAATAAAAAGGAGTGAAAAGGCATGGCAGAAATAAAATTACATAATGGCGACTGGTGGGTTGTTGGTAGCTCACCAGCGCTATATAATAAAATGTATTTAACAAATACAGCAAGAAATGGAAATAATGAATTAATTTATTCTTTTAAATTCTATTGTCAACTAGAAAGTTTAACTTCCTATTTATTAAGAGATTATGATTTATTATTAACAACAAAAGTTGGAAGCACTTCTAAAGATACTTATATAAAGTATGATACCAACTGGGGTGCAAATTATGGTTATACTTATTATACGACTATAACTTTTGATGTTAATGTCGGAAAAGTAAGCCCTAATCAGACTTTAAATTGCTCTTTTTATTTAAGAGGTGTTGAAAGAGTTGCTGGCGTTAAATATAATGGCTCTGGAACTTTTAAGTTTACAGTATCAACTCCTGCTTGGAACTACACACCTGTCAGTGCTCCTAGCCAAGTTTATCTTTCGGGAGATAATAATCATGATGGATCTACTTCTTATTATTTAAAGCCAAGCGGAAAGATAAAAGTTGGTTGGAATGTAGGTTCAGCCGGTACAAATAACCCAATAGCAGCTTACGATATTTATGTTAGAGTTACCGCAGATGGCGCGAATCCAAGTTTTTCAAGTTATACTTATTATAAAAGAGTTTCTTCAGGAAGCGCTGAATTTAATAATAGGTATTATGAATTTACTGCCAATAATTTAAGTCGTGGTTATAAAGTGAGAGTTGGAGTTCAATCGGTTGGCACGCAGTCAAGTTACTCTTCTGGATTAGCAATATCTGGAACAACTTTAAGCGTTAATTATTTACCAGACACTCCTTCTTCATATAGTAAAACTGTTTCGCATTATTCTTCTGATCATCATATTGAAGCATATGCAGGAAACGCAAATGACTCTGGTCAAACTGCCACTTTGTGGTATTCTAAAACAACAAATAAAGAGAGTATTACTCAATATTCTTCATCGTCTTATTTTGATTTTAATACAACCTATTATTTTTGGACTTGGGATGGTCTTGAATACAGCTCTTCATATTCAAGTGCAAAAATAACTCAAAATCCTTTGCCTAATTTTAGTTCAATTTATATTACTTGTCCCAATCCGATTTCTGTCTCTGGAAATTCAAATTATCCAGGTTCTCGGTCTAATTTGGTAAATGCCTGGTATTTAAATATAAGCGGAACTTTATCAAATAAAACAACTGGTACTTTAAATATCTACTTAAAAAGAAGAGCTTTTAATTCAAATGCTGCACCAAATGGAGAAAATGATTTTAATATTAACTCTGGAACAATTTATTCAACAAGATTAACAAACGGCACTTTTAGCATTAATAATCTAAATCTTTTTAGTTTTATGGGGCTTGGTTTTGATTATTGGCTTGGAGTCTCTTTTAATGATGGGTTGGATACTACAACATTAGGATACTTAAAAACTACAAATGATGGCAAATTCTTAACTATTGCTCCCGCGCCTTCTGACAAGGGAATAATAAATAACCATTCAAACACTTCGGTCGGTCTCGATAATTATTTTTGGAAAGATATTCGATTTAGATTTTCTTATGATTCTGGGCTTTATAATGGTTCTCAATCTTGTATTTATTATTCATCAGATAATACATCTTCTAAGTTAAATGCAACCTTTTTAGGAAAAGGAATTTCTTCTGATGGGACAATGATGTATTTTGATTTTAGAACAAGTCAATCATTAGTTCCAGGAAAGGATTATAAATTAAATATAACTTTAGGCGGAGAAGGATTGGAGACAGCCTGCGGTTTTATAAAAAGTCTAAAACAATGTCCTCTCTTAATTGGAGTTAGCCAATCAAACTGTGCTGTAAAACCATTTAGTGAATCTTCTGTAGAATGGAATGTAAGTATATCAAATAGTACAACTCTCAGCAATGCAGAACAAATAAAAACAAATTATTGTTTGGCTAATAATTATTGGGAAACAAGTTTAATCCTGAATGAACAGAAGTTAATAATTAACAAGGGAGAAGCTAGTGTTTCTGCTGATTATTTAACGAGAATAGAAGTATTAGATGATACTTTTTGGAATAAATATTGGTCATATTTTACAGATAAAGACACCAATTACGAATTACCTCTTAGAATAACTATTACAAACTTATTTGGACGCAGCATAATATTTGAGTCTTCTTATAAAGCAAAAATAAACTTTATAGAGCCAATAATTGCTTCATTCACTGAATCGAGTTTGGGGTATCTAGATTCATCAAATACTTTTTGTGAAATCGCGCCGGATACAGATTCTTTAATTGAAAATTTGGAGTTAAGATTTAGACCAGAAATATCTATTTATAATAGTACAAATCTTTCTTATAGAGTTCAAATTTCTAGAGGAAACCCCGATTCTTGGATTGATTATAAGGTTGGATCTATTAATTACTCAAATAGTTATAGTCGAGGTAATCCAGTAAGGATAGATTGGGCATCTTCATCTGAAATAACAAGAATGGTCGGTGAAATAGCTGATAATAATAACTGCTATTTTAGAATTATTTTGACATCTCCTACTGGTCAATCTACTACTGAAAACTATAAAAAGAAAAGTACAAATGATGTAATTGCATTGAAGCGTCTAAAACATATATCAGTTCCAATTAGTTTTTTAGCAGCGTCTTATAGCTCTAAAGATAATACAAGCATTTGTAGTTTATCTTATAGCTGTCCCGACATAGGAGTAGAAAAAGAAAATATTAACGATTCTGGTAGTTGGTTTATTTTACAAAGAAATAGTGACGTAAACTATCCTGGAGAATCTGATGAAGATAAATTATATTACACAGAAAATAAAACGGACTGGAGTCAAGTTCCCTCTACAGGCGGGCAGCCAAAAAGTCATTCTTTTACTCCAGCAAACAAAATGACTAATTCTTTTGAGTATTGGCGCCTTTATCTTTGTACTCAAGTGACTTTTGTTTTTAAAAACGGATTAGTAATTACAAATGTAAAAAAATCTTATTCAAAAAGTGTTGTCGTATATAATATAACTCCGACTATTTCTCCAAGAAGCAATCATCTTGGAATTAATTATCACGATTTTGAAGAACTTCCAAACAATGGAACTGATACTGTTTTGGCCATCGGCCAGACATCAGATCGTCATGTTTTATATTTTGTAACTAATGACCGCATTTCAAAAATTGACATTAGAACTGGAGATATAGATAATTTCGTTTTAGATGGCGGCACTTGGTAATTTTGATTTTTCAATTATTTTTTGTTATAATATAAAAAAGAGGTGAAAAAGAATGAAACTTACTATTAAAGACTTGGTTTTATTTTATAATTTATATGACCAAATTAAAGACCGCGCGCCATCTATTAAAACAGCTTATAAGATGAATAAAATCTACGAGAGAGCTGCACAAGAACAGACGTTTATTCAAGAGCAGCAACAAAAAATCGCAGAAAAATATGCTCAACGAGATGAAAAAGGAAATCTCATCTTAACTGATGACAAAACAGATATTTTGGTTGAACCTTCCAAAATGAACGAATGTAAAAAAGCTTTACGTGAACTTGTAGAAATAGAAGTAGAACTTCCCGACTACAGTTTTACTTTGGATGAATTAGAACCATTAAAGTTATCAATAAATGATTTACAACCATTAATGAATTTCATTTGTGAAAAATAAATAAATTAAAAGACTGATTTTGGATTTGTTCATAGAACTTATCTAAAATCAGTCTTTTTCTTTTTATTATATAAAAATATCACTACTTATAGTTGGAAAGAAAAGAAAGAGGTGAATAAAATGGCTTATCCTTATAGTTCAAGCGCTTATCAAGGGACACAATTTTTTCCACAACCACAAGGCAACGTATATATAATAAATAATTCAATGGAAATTGCTAATATCCCAGTAGGCGGCGGTATATCAGTTGCAATTTGCCCAAACGAAAGTTTAATGTATATCAAATCAATGCAAAATGGCGCACCGACCTTATTGGCTTATAATTTAACGCCTTGTGAAACAAAAACAGAAAGTACGTCTAATGATAGAATCCAAGCCCTTGAAAAAGAAGTAGAAAATTTGAAGAAAATGATAGGAAATGGAGGTAAGCTAAATAATGAACTTTAATCCTTTACAAGCAATGCTACAAAATATGGGACAACCAAGACAACAAATTAACAATAATATTCCACTTGATCCAGAAAGGTTTAGACAAGGAATTTCTAGATTAACAAAAGAAAACCTCGCTCAACTTGTAAATCAGGCTCGCGCGAAAGGGATACCCGAGGAACAAATTGAACAAGGTCTTAACTTTATACTAAAAATGAGATAGCTTAGCTATCTTTAAATATATTTTAATTTTAAGGAGGTCTGTAAAATGATGAACGAAGGTTTATCCGCAGGCGATATTCTAGCTTTGACAAGAGACAATTATGATAATTGGCAAAATAACCCATTTATTTATCTCGTTTGGCTTGCACTTCTTGGTGGAGGTAACTTTTTTGGAAGCCGCAACAATGATGCCACAATGCAAGGTGCTCTAACACGCTCTGACTTATTCGAGGGTTTCAATAACCAAGATATTAATAGTCAACTCCGCGGTATTACTAATGGCATTTGTGATGGTTTCTATGCTGTAAATAACAGTCTAAAAGATGGCTTTTATGGTAATCAATCAGCTGTGAAAGATGGATTCTATGCTACACAATCCGCTTTAGCTGAAAACAGATATGCTCAACAACAATGCTGCTGTGAGACGAACCGTAACATTGACTCCGTTCGCTCTGATGCCTACAAGAACACTTGTGAAATTACAACAGCCATTCATGCCGAAGGCGAAGCAACTCGCGCACTTATTAACAAAAATACAATGCAAGACTTACGCGATAAATTAGCTGAACGTGATCGTGAACTACAAACTGCTAATTTCCAACTTTCTCAGCATACTCAAAACGCAACATTAATTAGTACGTTACGTCCTTTCCCTCAACCAGCGTATATTACTTGTAGTCCTTATCAATCAGTAAACAACACAGCATATAATCCTTATGGATGTGCTTGCAATAGTTAAAAAAATTACCGAGAGTACAAACTCGTATCGGAGGTAATAAAAATGGTAAATAGTTATACAAATACATCTCAATCTTTAGCAGTAAATCAAGCAATTCCTTTCTTAATTAATGATGTTCTAACTGGATGCACTGTTACACATAATGCTGGCTCTACAACTTTCGTATTAAATAAACCTGGCTTCTATCAAGTAAATTTTAATGGAACTGGCGCTGTATCTGGTGCTGCTTCTGGCCCGATTACAGTAACTCTTTACAATAATGGCTCTATTGTACCTGGCGCGACTGCTACTCAAACATCAGCTTCGACCACAGATATACGCACAGTTAATTTTACTCGATTAATTAGAGTATTACCCTCTTGTTCAGCCATAAACAATAAAGCGAGCCTAGTTTTTACTAATACAGGAGACGCTGCCACGTTCTCTAATGTAAATGTAGTAATAACTAAACTCGCCTGAGAGGTGTAATATATATGAAAAAGTATAAAGCCTTATATAAAGGAATGTATGATGATTTAAAAGATGCAGAGATGATGATTGATTATGCCTATTGTATAAGAGAAGAACAAGAAGCAGATAAAAATTTAGCCGATGAAATAGCTAAATATGCACAATATCGACTTCAACATTTTACTGAATTTCACCATCTTTTTGAAAACGAAGCAGAAAAACAAAAATCTATGGATTCTGACACCGTTGACAAATGTATGTGGAAAGAATGCCAAGAAACTCTACAAGAATGGCACGATAAAATCGAAAGAAAAATAAATAAGTATTAAAAAGGAAGAGAGGTGCAATAGCACCTCTTTTTCTATTCCCAATTAAATGTTTCAATATTTGGAATGGCGATTTCTGATGCGTACTTTCCAATTCCTATAGCATCCGCGCAGTCATCTGTAACAGAAATATCAAACCATTCTTTTACAAGATTTTTCATCGATTGTTTGCGATCAGATCTTGTTCTTCCCTTTACACCACAATGATGACGCCAAGTATTAGTAGGGCAAACCATATATGGAATATCAAGAGTAAATAAAGTTTCCATCAAAATTCCCTGAAGTCGAGCTAGAGTTTCAAAAGTGGTAACACCAAACTTCTCTTGATATTGAATACCTTCTAATGCAACATAATCAACTTCCCAATTATTAATCATTGAAATTAACCATTGCTTTATTTGATGATCACGCTCAATTTCATCATTTATTTCTGGAGCAGTATAAATACCATATTTTACTAATTTCTTATTATCGAGAAGACTAAAGCCAGAAATTTTTGTCGCTTGGTCAAGAGCCAAAATTCTAAAAGTTCCTTTTTTCTTTGGAATATGGTCAATCTTCATCTCTTTATAAGGATTTGCCTTACAAACGGGGCACTCGCGCCGAGTACGTATTTTCTTCCACGGCGCGAAGACGTGATGATTTTCGTCACAAAGAAATTCTAAATTTTCATCTAAGTTATGATATTCAGTTGAGATTAATTTCCATCCATCTTTTTCTAATTCCTTTCTAATATCATCGATTTGTATTCTTGCCATTTACTTTAATCCAGTACTTCCAAATGCTCCTTCGTTCCGGTCAGTTTCATCAACTTTCTCAACTTGAACGAGGCTTGCTTTTGGAACTTCCATTAGAACTAGTTGTGCAAATTTCTCTCCTTTCTGAATGTAATAAGGGGAGCCATGAAGGATAGAAGTAATAACCAGGCGGCCTTCATCATCAAAATCATAAGTAATATCTTTGATTGGTGGCTCAATATTCTCTATGATAACGGCAATCTCTCCTCTAAAGGAACTATCTATGGTTCCGATTGCGTTACCAATTCTAAGTTTCGTCTTGAGCGCACGACCGCTCTTTGCGCGAACTTGAATCTCATAACCTGCTGGAATTTGCATCTTAATGCCGGTTGGAATTAGTTTTGTCTCACCGGGCATAATTGTGTAATCATCAAGTGCAAAAACATCCATACCACTGTCGCCAACATGAGCGTACTTTGGCATTTTTGCATCTGGATGACATTTTTCAAAAGGAATTTGGATAACTCTTTTAGAAATACCTTCTGTTTCCTCGATGACATTTATTAGACCAAGCAACATCTTTTTTAAAAAAGACTTTTTTGGGGTTGTGATAGACTCTAAAGTATCAATCTGCATGATTGCTTTTTGTATTTCACTAACAAAGTCATCAGCTTTGATTCCAGTAGAATTAAGTGTTTGAGCCATTACCATTCGGTAATTGGTTGTATTGAGAGAACGCAGGTAAGAATCAAGAAGGCCTGGTGCGAGTACTTCAAAAGTATCATCTGGCGTTTCGATCAAAGCCGAAAGTAATTGCATACTATCGTCGCTTACATCAGAAAATAGTTTTAAACTTTCTTTTAACTTTTGAATGTCTTCTTTGGAAAAATTTTTTTCTTCTTTGATTTTATTATTCAAGTTCAAAGTCCTCCCATAGCTCGCCAAAAATTTGGACAATTTTAGTCACCCAGAGTTCACCAACAATCTCCCCTTTGGCTTTCTTTGTCTTATAGGTATAACCTGCTGAGCCAATCGTATAACCTTTCTGACGGGCTTGAGTACGATATTCTTCAATTAAATTTTTTGCTTCTTCTTCTGTGCTACAAATTTGTTCAATTGTTTCTTTATAAAGCCTCATATATACTCCTTAGTCTTTTACATCAATAGTCTTTGATAGTTATATTATTTTTATCGATTGAAGTTGATACTTTACTTGCAATATCTGAAGTAGAACAAGTTACTACAGGCATGGTGCTATAGCCATAATAAATAGAACAATTATCAGCCATACCCTCATTATAAACTTCATTTAGCAATTTTTGAAGTTCTTCTTTCGTAAATTCTATCTTACCTTTCTCATTGTGAGGAAATGTTCTAATTTTAATCATTGTTATTCTCCTTGACTGCTAATTGTTTGTTATACTTAGCAATTCTCAATTCTCAAATATATCTTTCTTTTACAAAATTTCCATTTTCATCTACATAATAAACATTTTTAATTCCTAAATCTCTAATTAATCGGCTACAAGCAGGACATGGGCGACTACACGCGTGCTTGCCATTCTTTAATTCTCTATATGTAAAAATAGACACCTTGCTCCACTCTATTTCTTTTCCGATCAGTGGAGACAAGGCAGCTATTTCTGCATGCTCTTTAGGAATTGGAACAACATTATCATCAAAATTTCGATATGTATTATATCGTTCCTGAAGAGGGCGAGTTTTTTGACTGTTGCAAGCAGTTGATAAAATTCTATTTCCAGTAACAACTACTGCGCCAACTCTCGCGCGGTGTAAATTAGATAATAAACTAATTTCTCTTGCGATATTAAACATTCTTTCTTCTTTGTGTGTCATCTACTCACCCTTTCTTTCTAATAATATTATATCATATAATTAGAAAGAAAACAAATTATTCTTTTATAAAAAGCCCACAATGGCAAATTCCCTTTTCTTGTTCTCGAAACTCTTTACACATACATTTAGTATCTGGATTTCGATAAATACGGCATGGGCAATAACCTTGGTTTTCCTTTAGAGCTTTTTCGATTTCGTGTGCTTGCGATGTCTCAATCTTTCTAATCATTCATACCTCTCTGCCCACTGATTTGAACTAGCCAATTTTATGCCAAGAAGTAAATTATCATATCCTTTTTGATTTGGGATAAAACGTCCATATTTAATAATTAAGTTTGGACTTGCAACCAAAACTAATTCGTTTACTTTATCAATAATTTCTTCTTTTTCATATCCAGTATAAATTACAATGGGATCTTTTATATAGGCTCGTCTTACTTCATAACAAAATTTCTTTAAAACTTCAAATGTATCAAAAGGTTCAAGCCCCGCGCAGACTATTGCTTTAGAAATTTCATTGTTCTTATAACGAGTAATAATTTTTTCCATTGGAATATCAATATTTGGAGAACTTACCAATGCACTATTCTGACAAACTTTTTGCCCGCATTCTTTATCGCATTTAAAGTCACATTTGGGAAAAGCAATATACATTGAAGGTAAACGAAAATTTACAAAGTCTTCATCAAGAATTCCTTTTACTTGCATTTTCTTTTCTTTTTCTCCTTTCTATCTTGTTGATATTGAATATAACCTTTGGTATGTTCTTCTACTAAAGCCTCTTCCATTCTTTTAAAAGCTAAAGGAAATAAAGATCCAACAATATATTCAAAGCTGATTTGTGTTTCTGGTTCAGTCGCACGCACAAATTCAGCAATTTTTAGAACTTGTTCACGTGATACGGTTAGCTGGCTAATTTTTGAATTCATTTAAGCATTTACTCCTTTTTCAGATAGACTCATCCAATCTCTCATCTTCCACTCTTCAAGTCTTGGTTTAGAATAAGTTCTGATTGGAACATAAAAACCAACAATTCTACTGTAAGTTGTATCTACTGGTTGACCACATTCTGGACAAACTTCACCGTAAAAACCGTGATTATTCTTACAGGCGTTAATCTTCCCAGTAAAGGCAAAATATTTTACGCCCTTTTGAGCAACGTACTTCAACATATTCCAAGCCTTATCAAATGAATCGAAAGGGGCATCCACATTGATGTGAAGAATATCTCCACCAGAACAATATTCACTAAAAGCACTTGCAATTTTTACTCTTTCTTGAAGAGTCGTTTTAATACCAAGAGGAATCCATTGATTGCCATAGAGAGGTAAATCTTTTACAACAGTTTCAGGATATAGAATTTCATCTGCTTGTTGGAAACGTGCGGCCATTGATTCACCCATTCTGTTACTTTATAACTACACGTTTTGGTTCATTAAAATAAATTTTATATTTTTCTATTATGTCTGGGTTATTTTTTAAATGTCTTTTCATTCTAGAAGAATCAAATCCGATATCTTCGTCATAAATAATTTTATAGACGAATCCATTATTTTTACAATACTTTTCAGCTTGTTCTTTTTTATATAAAAATTTTTCTTTTATATCTTTATTTGAATTAATATATTTTTTTGATTTGAGTTCAATTAAGACATTATCAATTTGAATATCAGGAATATATAACGTTTGATTATCACATTTAATACTAAATGGCTCATATTGATAAGCGATAATATTATTATCATTTTCTAAAATAAGCATATAAAATAATTCTAATAGACTTCTAAAATAAATTCTTTTATTATTTTTAATAGAGAAAAAATTACCTCCAATGCCTCTATGAAAATCAACTTTACTATAAATGCCTTTTTCCCAGTTTTTTCTATGCGGCTCTGGATTCTGTGGATTATTTTTATAATAAGTTTTTAAACTATTTGAAATCTTTTCTCTAATTTCAGGAGTTCTCTCATATGGAGAAATATCTTTATATTTTCCATCTTGATATGCCTTTTTAACGCCATTAGAAATATTTTTTTTAGTTTTACCGTTCTGTTGGTGTCCATAACTTCTATTTCTGCGACCTTGTCTTGGAGTTGTTGTTACTCCTAGTTTTTTTATTCTTTTATTTATATTAGAATAACAAACATTAAACAAAGAAGCAATTTCTCCACAACTTAATAAGTAATCATCATAAAGATGAATTAAAAAATCGTCTGTAATTATTTTAGAATTAATTATATTTATATCTTCAATAGAATTAATTATTAATTCTGGTTTAGTATTATTATGTACTATAATTTGTGATTGTGTTATTTCTGTATATCCAATAACTTTTCCAGATGCGTTTTTTATATTTACTTTCATTTATATAACCCCTTTTTATACTCTTCAAATGAGTGTTCGTGTAGCGGTAGATTAACTCTACTCCTTGGTTTGGTTATCCCAAGGTTCAGACTATCGCATCACCATCGAAATGGTGCCTTTTCATTTAGTCGTTCACGGTGCTTATGCTTCCGCCCTGTCGACCCGCGTCGGGCCTTCCAAGTCAATTAGAAAAGGTTTTCTATAGTAGTTTATTTATTATGCTACTAAGTCCCAGTAATTTTTAGGAACAGCTTCTAGATTAATATGATAATCTTTGTCTACAATAAAAGCGTCTTTTACATTGTGAATCAGTTTAAAAATTTTTTGACCAAAAGCATAAGCTTCATCTTTATAATAGGTATTACCAAATTCATCAAGATAAGTGTAACCAAATTTCTTCATTGTTTCAAAAAGACCAAGAATGCCAATACTTGAATAGAGATATTTCATTTCAATTAATTTACAATCAAAATTATGAAGAAGACCTTTTTCAATATTTCTTTGAATAATGTGACGTTGGCAATCTAAAAGCTTGAGATTGGTTTCAACTCTATCTCTTAAAATTGTTAGATATTCTTGCTCGTTTGAGGATTCATAAGCAATTCTCGCAAGATTTATAGTAGATACTTTTACAGATCCGACTTTTAGCGCGGCACCACCAATACTATTCATATAACCAAGTTCTTCGAAGTTATTCTTAAGTCTACAGCAACTACTTAGACTAGTTACGGTGTCGTCAATAAACCAGTTATTATCATTCCATTTTCTGTTAATTTCACAAACTTCTTTTGCAAATTTTTCATCTACAAAATTCTTATTTTTATCTACAAGAAGTGAAATCGAACTAACGGGAAACGTCATAACATTTTGAGAACGAATTTTGGACATTTCCTTCAAGAAAAGCTTCTGGAATTCAATAATTTCTTCTTCATCGTCAATCATATAAGAACCATCCGGGAATTGCGCGCCGCCAAAAATAGCTTCAAAATAAGGATGATCGAAGAAGTTTACATTTGTAAAGGCAGATTGAATAGAATTTCTTAAAAATGGTTGGTTTAAAGCATAAATTAATCTTTGAATTTGTTGTATAGCAAACTGTTCACCATTTTCTTTCGTTAGACCCAAATAATTATTCTTAATATCTTTCTTCCAGAAATAATACATATAAGGAATCAAGTTTGGATAGGCTACAGCGCCAGCAGAATGATTACAACAAAAAGAACAATGCTCTTTTACAAAATCAACAAAAGTGGTAAGATGCTGTGGTGGCTTAGCATTAAAATTTTCAATAAAGAATAAACCTTTTTCGGCTAAGTCTTTTAAGTCGTAAGCAAAGCAATAGGGCAATAGCGTGGCGCTATGAGCATCATGAAGTCCAAGAGCTTTGTTCCATTCAAGTTCAAGCCACTTGTTGGCATCTTTAAAGCCATATTTTTTATTCATTTCATAATAGATTTTATTTAAAGCCAAAAGTTTTTGATGCGCCTTTGGCATTTCATTTATCATTGTGATAATATCTTTATGGCCAACATTAGCATTGCCATCAACAGATGCATCCGCAACTGTGGGGCTATCAATAAAGTTATCAATAAAAGCGGTGAAATTTAATTGGTCATCAGAAAGACCGTTAATTTTTGCAAATTCTTCACCATAATTTGTCATTAGCTTGTTTAGCTGCGTCGTAAAATTTTTATTTAATTTAATATTTATTGTTGCCATTTTACTCCTCCAAAGAATTAACCCATCTAATCGCGCGCCCGAAGTCAATTAAATCTCCATTAATTCCAAGGACAGGAACACTTTCAATGCCAAGTCGCGCCATCTTATCAATATCTTCACAAATGCAATATTCTACTTTCTTATCTTTTAACTTCTGTTCTAGAACTTTACATTTAGGACAATGAGTAGTATAAAGAACTATATTCATAGAGTTTCCTCCAAGTAACAATATTCACAATAACCATCTACAAAATGGTGCTTACAGACATTTTGTAGTTTTCTATTTTCTTGAAGAAGTTCATATACAGTATTATTAAGAACAAATTTACCTGGATTCATAATATCTTCGATAATTTTGTTATTTGTATCAATCTTTTCTTTAATTTCTAGATTTGTCATATTAAGCCTCTCTTTCATAGAATAATTTAAAACATTCATAATTTACTTCTCTTACTTTTTGGTAGTATCGGCGTAAGAAATTTTCATCAATTCCTCTCAATGGAAAGATTCCCCTTTTCTTTAATATTTTAATATAAGAAGTTAAAGTATATGTTTCGCCTTTTACTTTATGAGCACCGAGATGAAGATATAAATTAAGAAAATTTATAAATTTTTCTAAATCTTCTGATTGAATATTTTTTTCTTCATATATAAGAGAAATTTCTTTTGAGTTTCTTCGCAAAAATAAAACTTGTTCATAAAATTCTAATAATTTATTTTTTAGAAAATCGTTTTCTGATGAGCAACCATAGACTGGATTATAAATGATCCTATCTTTATTAGATGAAGTGAAGCTATCAATTTTTTCAATACCTTCTCTTGACAAAAAACCATTAAATTGGACATAAGAGAAATCACTTATTCCAGGAAGAGATAACCAATTAAAAAAATCTTCTTCACTTGAAGTTATAATTGGATATTTTGTTCCTATTTTATAAGGTTTTTCTTTTTTATTTTTCGTATGACGACTAAAAACTCTTTTCTTAATCCAATCAAAAGCTCCTTCTATTTCGCCTAAATTGTAATCATGGAAGATAAAACCTGGCGTGTTGTTATCTTCAATTTTTTTATTAAGCCAAAAGGGATCAATAGTTTTTTCATCTAAGGATAAACGTAGGTGGCGCGACTTCAATAGTCTTTGCATTGCAAGCTTATCTCTATCTTGAGTTAGCTTATTAAAATAGGTACTAAAGTTATCAATATAACTCAAATAAGATGAGAAGTCTGGATCAGTATGCTCTATTTCTAAAGATAATGGCTGATATTGATTTTTGGTAAAGGCTCTGCCACCGTATATTATTCCATCCATAAACCATTCTTTTGGATAGATACCATCATCATATTCCTTTCGTATAAAAAATTGAGAAAAGCGTTCTGGCTCAAATTTAGGAGCCAGAACAGCAATCTCTCTTTTCTTTCGGTAAAATCCCAGAAGCTTCGCGCACTCTAGATTAGGAACGACATTTGGATATGTAAAAAAATCATAATCATAAACTAAACTCCAATGGTAGCCATTGAGAAACCACCCCCTTTACAAAAGTATCTAAATTAGTATTTGTATCACAAAAAACCAAAGGAATATTATGTTGAGTACAATATTCTATCTTTTTCTTGTCGTGTAAAACTAAAGTATCGGTATGCCAATTAGATGATTCTCGGGTATGCTGTTGACCTTGATATTCAATCAAACCAACAAGTTTATCTTTACTAAAAATTGCAAAATCAAAGCGAAGTGGATAGTCTTTTTCACTTCTTAAATCGTCAAAAGAATATTGGGATTTATAAGAAATTCCGTATTTTTCAAAAAGAAGTTTTAATTGGGCTTCTCCCCAACTATTGAGACATCCGCACGCATGAATTCTTCCAGATACTAAATCTGAATATCGAACAGACTTTATATTTCCGCAATTATTACACTTACAGACATAATATGTATTATTTTTTTGTGTAGAATCTAAGCTCAATACTGTTAAAAAGTCGAAAGTTTTACCTATTATAGTGGATTGATCAATTTTTGATTTTTCTTTTTTATTAAAATTAGATAGCATTTCAGAATGTAAGCATCCACATGACCGTGTATTTTCAGTTGTTAAGCTATGAGTTGATACATAAGTAATGTTTCCACAACTACATTGACACTTCCAATATCGGCGTCACGCTTGCGAGTACGCAAATTCTATAACATGAAGCCTTCCAAAGTTTTTACCTGTTAAATCTTCTCTAGAGGCACAACCACAAGATTTGGCGTGGCCGGTCCTTAGAGTGGTTCCTCTATATACAATCATATTACCACATTCACATTTACACAGCCACTGAGCATGACCATCTTTGTCATTTTCGACTCTTTCTACTACTGTTAGCTTCCCAAAAGTTTGATTGGTTATATCTTTTAATGTTCCCATAACAAACACCCCTTCTATATTTTCTAATATTAAGTAGAAAAATGTCTGTAAACTATAGAAATTTAAATACCGTTTGTTTACAACACGCTATTTCTTATTCCTCATTTAATCAACCTCCAATCGTTCTTCTGTTATAAGAGTCCCGTCACTTTTAATATCTTTAATCAACTCTACTAAATGGTATGGAGTTGACTTATATTTTTTTCCTTGGAAAGAATCTTCTCTTTTGATACCCGTTACAATAATTTTATTGCCTCTTGAGAAGAAACTCTTCTGAATAACGTGTTTCTTTCCATCCGCGCCGCGTTCGGAAATTTGTCTGTCATAATGATTAAAAACATCTCCAAAAATTTTAACTGTTACAACTCCTTCTCTTGTAAGTAAGGTAATTGTTTTCTTTAATTTGTCTCTATCCAAAACTGTACCACAAATTCGATGGATTTTAAAGAGAGGAATTTTCTTTCCACGAATATTTAAGATTGTATCGACTTCTGGATTTTCTGGAAGTTCAAAATAATTTGAAAAGCCATAATAGCTATAATCGACATTCTTTAGTTCGTGTTCATGAAAATAACATGAAACAGAATCCATTTCCCATTTGCTAATAGAACCAAGAGTATACTTTTCACGAACTTCTGCTGTCAATCGATTATTTACTGCATCAAGCAACTCTTTGTTGTTGTCTTTAATATATGGGCGAATTTTATTCATATAACTATCATAAATCTTTTTCCATTTAGTTTGGAGAATTGCAAAACCAGACTCTGCGCGGTCGTCCTCTTGGAGATTATCAATGTTAAAATTTTTATCAATAAAATTCATTGCAATATTATCGATAAGAAATACATTATCAACTTTGAATCTTTTTAAATACTTATTGAAATTAAAGACGCGGCGAACCATATCAAACTCATCTGGAATTAAATTGAAGTTAATTAACATTTGCATATTTCTAAGATTTAGAACAGATTTTGTATCGCTAATTAAACTTACGTAATCTTCCATAATATCTTCTCTTTTTCCAAAAGAATCAAAAGCGCCGCACTTAATTAAGTTTATCATTTGTGTTTTGTTTATTTTTACTTTTGAAAGAAAATCTAGGATAGAAGAGTAAGGACGATTTGCAATGATATTTTTTACGAGATCTTCACCTATTTTTGTAATACCTCTTAAACCATAACGGATTAAATTTTCTTTTTCATTTGGAGAAAAAGTAAAACTTGATTGATTAATATCTGGTGGTGACACTGTAATACCCGAACTCACCATTTTACCAATCGCAGCGGCAACCTTACCATAGTTGACAGTTTTTTGTTTTTTCTTCTCTTTTTTCTTCTGAACCTCTTCTTCATCTTCTGCTTCTACATCTTCTAATTCTTCATCAATATTTTCTTCTGAACAACTTGTATCAGAAGTTTCTTCAACATTTTCTTCCTCGATTGACTGTGAGTTTACAATTAAACAAGCTGTATTCCAGTAAATAATTGGAAAATTAGTTGCTAAAACAAGAGTTTGAATACCAATAAAAGAATAAAGAAGTGCATGAACTTCACTAAATGAGTAGGACATTTGAGGCTTCATCATTGTTTTCCAACAGTAAGCTCCAAGTTTTTTAGAAGGGCATTGAGAAAGGAATTTTTCTTGAATAACTGGAATTTCCTTTATCTTTTTCTTAGCAAGCACTTTCCTACATTGATTAGACTCTGCTAATGTAAAGTGAGAAATCTTCGGATCCATAACCATCAACATTAATTGTTCCTGTGAAGCAGGAACACCATAGTCTCTTTTGTAATAAGGTTCAAGAATTTTTTGTTCTTCCTTCGTTAAACCATAATTATCCATTTCTTGATACCACAAAGAAATATCATTTTTAAATTTAACATATCTATCGAAAGGTCTTTCTTCTCCTTCTGGAGCGACTAATCTCATAAGAGCATTCGCTGAAGTCATTTCTGCTGGATTATGAGGTTTAATTGCTTGCGCAGTTTGAATACCAATAGCAGTATTAAACTGAAAAACATCTTGTACTGAGCCTTCTTCAAGAGCTTTCCAAATTCTTTCATCTTTTAGATTTATAACTTGAGGATGAAGATATTTATTATAGATTTCTCTAAGAGACATTCCTTTATCAAAATATCCATTATCAATTAAGAGGTTCAAAGCAACTGCTAATTTATCACAAATATCTGTCACTAAGAAATCGAATTTTACATCTCCCGCGAGTTCTGCTCGATGGAGATCATATTGAGTGGTCATATCTCCGTTTGGGCTTCTCATAATTGCTGTAGTTTCAAATGGAGAATTATTATATAAAATAACACCAGAAGCATGCTGTCCACGTCTTACTACTAGATTTTCAATGCCAAGAGCGATTTCTTTCAGTCCAGGATATTTTTCAAATTGAAAAACTAATTCTTTAACAGGCTTTCTTCCTTTTTCTTCGTTTCCATTAAAACATTCAGAAAGACTCCAAACAATACCTCTTTCAACAGGAATTAAACTAGATAAATAAGTAGCAACATCAACATCAATTCCTTTTGAATACTCTTCGCTTCTATACCCTCTGCAAGCTGAGGCGATCGCCGACTTAGAAGAAGTTGTACCAAAAGTTGCAACTTGAAGGACATTTAATTCTCCTCTTTCTTCTCTAATCTTTTTAAGGACAAGGGGCCTTTTAGATGGAGCAAGATCGAGATCTATATCAGGAAGTTCCGCTCTATCCTTATTCAAAAATCTAAAGTAAGGAAGATTCCATTCTATTGGATCAATTTGAGTAATTCCTAAAAGATAATTACTTAAAAAAGACCCAGCGCTCCCTCGACCTGGGCCAACAATAGAACCACATTCCCAAAATAAGTCAATATAATGCTTAAAAGTATTAAAATATGAATACAAGCAATTTCCTAACTTCTCACTAATATAAGAAAGAATACTTGCTTCAAGTTCTAGTCTTTCATAATGAATGCTATCATCAATTTCTTTCTCTTTTAATGAAAATAAACACTGACTAATCCATTCTCTTTCTTGCGGATTATCACTATTTTTTAATTTATAAAGTGTTTTATATCTGGCTAAGCTTTCATCTTCTTCTTTTTTTGGTGGGTAAACTTTTACTTCTGGAATAATTGGATTATGAAAAATATCATAAGTTCCAATTTTATTCATAATTTCTAATGAGTTCGCGCACATCTCATCAAATTCTTCTTTTGAAAAAATATCTTTCAAATTCTCATAGGCTTCTTCATCAGACATGAAATGTGCATCATGATAAAAACTATCGACTTCACGCTCGCCATCTTTTGAATTAAGAAAAGCTTTATGAATTTCTCGGTAATCAGAAGTAAGATAGTGAGCGTCAGTTCCCATAACAATTTTTAAACCATAAAATTTTGCGATGGGTTTTACTCGACGATTGAAACGCTTTTGATTAGATGAGATACCAGGAGCAATTTCAATATAAAAATCATCGTGAAAAAGTGAAATGCACCAACGAAGAAACTTATCAATTTTAATTTTATTTTCTAGGATTAGTTCTTTATTATTTTGTTTTTCAGCATCGTCAAGTGCTAGAACGAGAGCATCTAACTCTGATCCAAGGCAGGCGCTATCTGCAATTAGAGAGTTTGGAAAACGCTTTACAATTTCTTCCAGTTCAGTCTTCAACGTTGGAACTCGTTCCATTCTTCTCTCCGTATAACAGTTAAGCCAAGCTTGAGAAGAAAGTTCACGTAGTGCGCGATGACCTTCTGTATTTTTAGCAATCAATAGAAAGTGCCAATATTTTTGTTTTGGTTCTCTAGTCTCCGTAAGATAAATTTCATTACCAAGCACGCATCTAAAATCTTTGGCAATAAGATTTTTCTTTTTTAGTTCTTGTTCTAGTTGAAGCCATTCAACATGACCACAAAGAGCTTCATGATCGGTTAATGCAAGACCTGCATAACCCAACTTTGAAGCGGTTAATATCATATCACGAGGCTTATTGATACTGTCAATTAGACGGATATTCGAGTAATGAGAGTGGCTATGTGTTTCAAATCTCATTACTTTTCATCACCTCTTTCTTTTTTCTAATAATATTATATCATAATATTCTAAAGAAAACAATATTAATTTTCTTTTAATTTAAATAATTTTTCAGTTGCTTTAAAATCATTTTTTATTGCAACTTGCCTGGAAATTTCTTTCTCCCAAAGAACTTCAAAATCTTCTGGCGCCTTTTGTTCAGAAATAAAAACATAATTATTCTTACTAATTTTTCTTACCCAATTCCAAAAGAAATCATAATCCATTTTTCCTTGACTAGCATAGCCATAAATTTTTGTTCCTTGATATGGAGGATCAAGATAAATAACTGCATTTGAGCATGGTTTTAATTCCCAATAATTTTGGCAATTAAATTTTATATCCTTTAAGCTTTTCGATTGTTTCTCCAAATTAGCTCTTCTTTCTTTGTAAGGATTCCTATTTTGATAGTCCTTAACAAAACCTCGAGGGAAACCTCCAGCACCATAACTTCTAAAAAATTCTATTGCCCCAATATCAGCTAAAGTCATATCATTTGGCATTATTCCATTTTTAACATAATTTTTACCTTTGTTCCAATCTTCTAAATTTCCATCTTCTTTAATTTTACTAAAATCATCTTGCGCTTGTTTTAATAGAGCAATTAAAGTATCACTTCTGTCATATCCAAAACGATTTTTACATTTTATTTTATTGATGATATTCGCGCCACCTACGAAACATTCAATATACGTATCACAATTATTTTCATCTATAGTTTTTTGAAGAATTGGAACTATATATTTTGCTAATTTTTCTTTAGAACCCATATAAACCATAAATTACCTCTTATTAATTTTTATATTTTTTAAATTACCTTCAAAAATTATTTTTAAATTTTTTGGTTCATTCATCGCTTTCACTTTATCTATAAGAAAAATAAACTTTTCAACTTCTTCTTCTTTTTCTAATTCGTTCATTGCTTTTTTATTTATAAGAGAAATAAATTTTTCAGTTGCTTCTTTTTCTGATATTAATTCTTGTTCAAAATAAACTTTCACTGATTTTCCGGTTCCTGTAGGAATAATATAAATGTTAGAAGGAAAATCTTGCATCTTCAATCTCCATATCTGTAATTAATAACTGTGGGGTAAGATTGCCAAGCCAATCATTAATATTTGGTCTACCGATAATCGTCAAATTCATCTTATCATATTCTTGTAAAGATTGAATTAATTCTTTTGCGTGGAATTTTATATACGTAACTCCATTCTTTTCAATTTTTATAGTATCTTTATTCTTTCCAATGACTGAAACTTCATTGGAAGAAACTAAAATATTAGTAACACAAATTTGTGGCTCTGGATTTTGTTGCCCACAATAATCTTCATATTGACTTAAATCAGCAATTAAAAAAGAAAGATTTTTGTCGTTAGCACTAACTATAAAATTTACGTCATAAATATTTTCTCCAAAATCAATTTTGGAGAGTTCTTCATTTGAAATTCCGTAGAGCTTTTCAAGATTTGAGTTCTCTATACTAATGCCGAATGCTTGATCGTGACCTAAAGTATATTCAAACAAACCAGTACTTTCCAAATACTTTTTAAACGAAGTTAATTCTGTATTGCTCATAGCTCTGGCGCTTCCTCTAAAAAAACCATCACTATTTTCTCTTGCAATAATTGTTGGCTTATGATACTTGGAAGCTAAGACCATCGAGCACAACCCATTGAGTTCGGGAGGAAAATCGTCATCATCATCAAGTGGTACAAAAAGAATTTGATTTTCCAATAAATCTTGTTTAAAAATTTTCATCTCCAAAGACTCAACAATTTTTTCTTTTTCTCTGTCTTGCTTTGCTTTTGCATTCGTGCATTCACGCGCGCTCTCTACGCAAAGCCGCTCTTTAGTACCTTTCGCGCCACGTTTATGACAATCTACTAGCACATTTGGTTCAACAAAAGCTCGATATAGTCTTTCCTTTTCTTCCTGTGAACCAACTCTAATCATTGCATTGATGAGAGGAACAATATAAAAAGCAATGGTAGTTGGGTTAATTTTTCCGCCCATTGAATAGTCTTGTTTATCTAATAGAACTTTAAACATCGTGTTTTTTATATTGTGAAGACCAGTTTGAATTAGATACTGATTTTCATAATTCAAAACACTCATCATATCACCAATTTCTGCTAATGCACATAAATCAATATAATCTTTTGCCCAATCGTTTTGACTATAATAATCTAAAGCTCTACAAAATTGCCAAGTTACACCTGCACCACACAAGTCTTTATTCTTATAAAATTGAGACTCTTGGTTATTTACAAAGAACATATTAAGAGGGATCTTTGAACTTTCTTCTTTTAAGTGATGATCTAAAACCAAAACTGGACAACTAAATTGTTCAATATATTGACCGTCATTGGTGGCTGAGTCCGGCGCGATTATTAGCCCCCAATCCGTATCCATCAAGTTATCCATCATATCAGAAAAACCATGTTGCTTTCCTGTGTGAATAAAAAATTTAATTTCTTTCTCTGGATTTAATCTTTTTAGGTATTGATAGATAATTGCAAAAGAACAAGCTCCATCAGTATCACAATCTGCGATTATAGCCCATGGTTTATCCTCTTTGATTTTATCCAAAACCATTACTGCGCTTTTACTAATGTTATCTAAATCTTCCCATGATTGAAGGCAAGTTGGATCTGGGTGTAGAAATAAATCAATATTTTCAATACCTCTCGCGCGAAGTAGATTCCGCCCATAATCTTCTGTAATTTTTTTATTTACTAGCTTATACTTCACTTTTTTTACTTCACCTTTACTCTTTCTTTTACTAATTCTCGAAAAATTTCTTCTCCTCTATCAACAGGACTGTCTTTCTTCATCGTTAAATTTTTTCTATCATAAATAAATGAGAAATTACAATAATTATTATACTTCTTACAAATTCCCATTAACTTATTAAAATATTTATCTTCTTTTTCTTTTTCTTCGTTGTCAAAACAGAGCACAATTTCCTTTGGCTGACAATACCTAAGAAGTAAGTCAACTTGATATTTATTAAATTGGCTGCCGCATACTGCTACTCCGCAATTAGGAAATGAAAATGATTCAGATAAAAGTATACTTTTTTCTGCTTCATATACATAGCAAATACCATATTTCTTGATGTTCTCTTTATTTTCAAAAAGCCCATAAAGATTTAAGCTCAACGGGTGAGAATACCACTTGCCTTCAACTTGGACTGGTAAATATTTTCCGACATTCTCAATTTCCCATTTATCGAGCGCGCGCCCTCTAATTCCAACTAATTCACCATTTACATTATAATGAGGAATAATAATTTTGTTTTGAACTTCTGAAAAACGAATATGATACTTTTCCATTGCTTTAATGCTAATTCCTTCTTGAATCCATTCAACTGGATACCGTTTCACAAAAGCATTGATGATTCCATTTGGATAGATTGGGAGCTGACGCCTATTTTTTTTCTGCTCAAATTTTTCTCTTTGAGGAGTATACTTTACAACAAGATTGCTATTTTCTTTAAAATAATTTTCATTATAGCTAATAACAAAATTAAGAACATCTTCATGCCAATCATAAGGAATTGAGCGTGTCTCATAATAATGTTCAAGAAATCTAAAAATACTCATACTTGCACAATTTGTATAACAATAAAAATAATGAGTATTTTTATAATAATATAATTTCCAAGATGCTTCTTCTAAGTCAATATTATGGCAAGCTGTTTTACAAAGTAAATATTCTCCTTTATCAACCCATGGAACATCTAATTTATCTAAAATTTTTTCTACTTGCTCACAAGAAAGTTCTTCGATTATTTGTTTATAATCCATTATTATCCTTTCTTATTTATTTTATTCAAATATTCTTCTTCCTCTTTTGTAATTTCCCAATCATAACTATATAGATTAAGATTTTGAATTGGCATAAGGCGCGAATCCGTTACAAATAAATCTTTAATACGAAGCGTACCTAAATCAAAATAACGCCAAACTCTAACTTGGTTCCAATTACCAGAGCGGACTTTGAAAATGTCTATTACAATATTTGGTATAGTCATTCCAGATAATGTACCATCTTTCGTAAGAATATCAATTTCATCTTTTGTAGGTCGTGCCATAATCATACCATTATCAGCCTTATTAATAGTCGAACGACCACCAGCTAATGAAGATTCATTTCTGATTTCTGTATTATCGTCAGCTCGTGCATTTACCTGTGTTGAAGTAAAGATTGAGACGTTTTGTTCGATTGCCAAGTCTTTTAGCGCAGTTGCCATTAAAAGTAGGCATTCATCGTTACGAAGGCCATGTCCTCGAAATTCTTCTAATAAAGCTGGTGAGACAAAAATATAATCAAAGAACACATACTTTCTTTGAGACATAATAACTTCTTCTCTAACAGCTAACTTTAACTGTTCGATTGACGGATCAGGTATTCTCATCAACTTTACATTGTTAAAATCTTTGATGATTTTTTTTGCAATCTCAATTCTTTTTCTTTCTTCATTTGTTAAATCGTTGAAACGAAATTTTGTTTCATTTATTCCACTTAAATAAGCTAAAAACATTTTAATAATTTGATCTGGCTTCTGCTCTGTCATAATAAATAGAGTTGGTTCGCTTGAACCGCTCTTTACCCATTTTTGACTTTCCAAGTCAAAGTAAAATGGAAACGCCAATTTAGCACAGTCAGCTACCGCTACCCTGGTCTTGCCCAAACCACTTGATCCACTACGGATGGTCAGCGCGCCAAGTTCAGCACCGTTTAAAATTGGAGATAGAATACTTCCATTAATTGGAAGTCCAATATTTTCTTCCGCGCCAAATTCATCGATGACATCATCAATTTCATCCGCCAAATCCCAGCTTTGAACATTTGAGTCTTGAATGTAATCCTTTTCAATTTTCAAAAGTTTTTTCTTTGTTGCATCAACTACGTCTTTAATTGTTAGTTCTTCAAATTTCTTATTTACATCGAAGGCGCGTGGTCGTGTTAAATCTTCAACATAAAATTCAGAAGTATCAATTCCCATTTTTTGAAGATCACGCAGCAGATTAAATTTCTTTAATTTTGTGTAATAATATTGAAAGTTATTTTCATCGGACAAAAACTCGCAATCCTGTAAATACTCAATACCATTATTCTGTTCAAAAATAACTTTTCCAGAAGCATTTGTCTCTAAAAAATTTGAAACATCAACTGGATTTATCCTTTCGGCGCCATTTCGATATAAATTATCGATTGCAACAAAAATGAATTTCTCAAATCTTGTTTCAAAGTCGCTTGGTGTAATACTATACTTGTCAACTTGGCTCAAAAGTTTTGGAGTTTTCATCAAGCTTCCAAAAATTTGAATTATTGTATTTTTGTCAGTCATTAAACGTCCTCCAAATTCCACTTACTTTTTTCTTTTTCGGATTTCCTTTTTTTAACTTTTATAACAGGAGAGACCTCTTTTTCTTTTAATTGCTGTTCAATTCCAGCTAAAATTCCTTTTTCTTTTTCTTCTCTCGCGACCCAATAATCAGTTGAGTCTTTATAGATGTATGGAATGATACCTAATCCACCATTTCCTTTATTCCAATCTCCATGTTTAATTTCATAAAAGTATTTGAGAGCGAAATAAATCCCTTTATATGTTCCAATTCTATCTTTTTCTACAAAATTGATTAGTTGTTGTTCACATAAGAAATAGTTATATGAAACTTTGAGGTCATGTGCGATGAAATCATAAATGCGGTCTTTCCATATATCATTTGTTGAATCCTTTTCTGACCTCATTTTTTGATAACATCTTGTATGATAATACCAGCCCTTCGACTTTTGAACCCAATCAATATTCTCTCTATCTTTTTTTGCATCAAATCTTTCTTTACAGAAACGACACATTACAATATGTGGAGCCATATTCTCACTCCTTTCTATAAAATAATTATACCATATTTTGGAGAAAATAGCAAATTTGAGGTGTAGAGCCTATCTACACCTCAAACCGCTTTACATATTCTTTTTTAAAAGTCTTGAAATGCCAGATTATAATGTTTTCAAATCCATCAAGACTAAAGCTAACAAGTCAGCTTGATCTTCAGTAACTTCCGATAGTTTAATCTTTCTGCCAAAGACCAGCTCAACCTTTTTCGACATTGCACGAACAATCGCTTCTTTTTCTTCATCTGTCTGCGCGGCATTTACTTTTGAAATCCAAAGTTCACGAGCTTCTGACATCGTTTTCTCGAAATCTATCCTTTCCGTTTGAATAATAGGAGCCTCATCTACGACTTTCGCACCGTGCTTCTCTTCCTCATCAATAGCTTTTGCTAGTGCGCTCTCTAGTTCATGAAAACCAAAGGGAATGCGAGGTTCAAGAAATCTAAAACGAGTACCGGCTGAAATAGTAGGAGTCGCGCGTGTCTGAATCCAACGCTCACTTTCTCCTTTTTCATTCCATGTTTGCGTAATAACTGCAATAAGATCAACAAGACCATTGACAATCTTTAAACAACGATTATTAAGATCAGGCTTCGCGCTTAATAGTCTTCCTTCCTCATCATAAGACTCCTTTAGATGACAGGTCATAATTAATCCATACCCCATCATAGTAATCTTTCTGATAGAAGATTCAAATTCTTTAGATAACTGGCTATATGCTGCACCATACGGAACATCACCGAGCTTTGTGACGCCATTCTGTTGACAGATAAATTGTTCACAAAGATCATAAAGTATCCCAATAGTATCTATACAAATCGTAGAATATTTTTCTTTTGCTTTTGGATTTTCCAGCTGTCTCAAAACCAATTTAAAGTCTGAATACTTCTGAATTGGTTGTACCATTGCACCACCTTGGGCATTAGTACCAATTTCTGTTGCCAAAATTAAAGCCTTTTCTGACTGACAACATAGTGTTGTCTTACCAATCTTCAATTATGTTATCGTAAAGGTTTTTTATCCTCTACTTCTTATACTTCATTTTCGTATAAGTTCAGCATATCTTTTCACCCATTTTCATGGGGTCGCGGCCTCGTGGAAGAATTATTTCATCTTCTATGCGTTGCGGCTGAATTGATTCCATCAATCCTTCACCTCTGATTAGCGTCTCAGCTTTCCAGTTTTTCTCCGCGATTCTCCATTGATTGTTACCAATCAACCGCCCCAGACTATAATCGAGGCGCGCCAGCCAACAAAATATATTTTCCGCGTAGATCCCTTGAAATGACATTTGGTTCAAGAGATAAAATATCAATAGCCATTTACTTCACCTCCCGACTTGGGATTAAAATCCCAAGTCTTCACCAGCGAGGATAGAACTAGAATTTGTTGGTGCTGGTGCTGGTGCAGTTCTACTCTTTGACTTATTCTTCTGCTCTTCAAGACGAGCCTTTCTTTCTCTAAGCGCTGCAACAAGTTCATCCTGATCAAAAGCAAAGTCGCCATCAAGGGGAACCTGAGAACCGCCAGTAATGACAATATCACTACTACTAGTCGTCTTGAGCTTCTCAATCGGTTCACCGAAGTCAACTTCTTCAAGAACCTTTTCAGTCTTGGAGAACCATTCAAGACGACCATTTGCCTTAAAGGTATCATCTGTACTCCAATACTGTTCAATAGCATTAACTACATTTGGATTCTTCGCGCGAAGCTTCATAATATCAACCTTACCGCCATAATAAGGAACAATTACTGTAACTTCAAGCTGCTTCGGATCAAGTTCGACGCCCTGTGAATCTACAACTGGCTGAATATTAGAGACTGCAAAAGTCATGCTAAAATTTGCCTGTGGATTAAATTCACCAGTCGCCTTATTTACGAAATTAGAATGAACGCGAGGAAAACTAACAAACTTATCAGTCTGAGTATTATAATACTCATTCATTCTAAGATAGCCACGTGTAATTCTAATCTTATCAGCTTCCTCCACATTACCAGTCGCCGCGATAGACTTAAACTCCTTCATAACTCTTTCAATAGATTCATAAGAAGGATTAATCTTATTCGTCTTTGTATACTTAGTGCTAAACATATGAACTGGAATTTGTGAAGTCTGTGGCACGCCATCAATAACCTGGTCAACATTTACAGTAATGGTGCCACCAATCGTTTCAATCTGCTGACCATTTTTTGTATAAGAACCATACTTCAAATCTGTTTCTGCTAAAATACCTTCAACCTTTACAATATTTTCTGCTTCTCTTAACATTTAATTTTCTCCTTTTGTAAGTTTATGATAAAAAAATTATTGTGGTTCTTGTTTAAAAATGGGGCTATTCCTAGCCCCAAGATTAATCTAAATTATTCCTCGTCTTCAGAAGGAACGAATGCCTTACCCTCAGCAGTAAGAACTACATAGACGATTGGCTTATCAGCACCCTCAACCTCGACCTTCTCACGCTCTACAAGACCCTTCTTTACTAGATCATTAACATTAGCGTTGACGGAGCGAGATGCTCTATCAACTGCCTTACAAATCTCCTCAACGGAAACACGTGCACCATTTGCCTTTACATACTCAAAAACTTCAGAACTCTTAGCTGTTAGCTTCATAATCTTAAAAACTCCTTTTAAATTAAATAAATATTTTATTAAGCTGGGGAGATTTCTTCTTCCCTTAACTTTCTATAAATAGTATAGCTCTTTTTTAAAGTTTTTTCAAAATTCAAATCCCTTAAATTTTAGAAAAACAAACGACTTTTCCACTTCCTAATTTAATAGATTTAACTCCAACCGCACCGCGGCTAAGAAGAGGAATGTCATCTTTTTTAATCTTTATCTGAGCTTTATTTGATACTATAAGTATATCTGAATTTTCATTAAAAGTCAAAAAATCAATCATGTTTTCTGATGATTGAATTTTAGCACCTTTTGTCGCTCGACCGGTCATTTTAAACTCACCAATATCAGTCCGTTTTGTATAACCATCTTCTGAAATAGATGCAATTTCTTTTGTATCATTTGGAATTACATGAGCAGAAATAACTTCATCTTTTGATGAAAGCTTCATTCCAATGACTCCACGCGCAATCCTGCCAATGGGTCTAATATCAGAAGTGGAAATCATTATAAAATATCCGGTTTTGGAAAGAATGCCAATATTTTCATCTTTTAAAATTAAAACAGAACGAATTATATCGTCATTATCTAATTTTATAGCCTGCGCGCCATTTCCTCTTTTTAAATTATATTCGGAAAGAGACGACTTCTTCAGCAAACCTTTCTTTGTGATAAAAATAATATTATCTTTTTGACTTTCTTTCGTTAAAAGAGTCGATGCCATGATCTTTTCATCAACTTCTAACGAGATTAAATTGTTGAGATACTGCTTTTCTCCAACTACAAAATCATTTATTTTTGTATGATAGAATTTACCAGTGCTGGTGAAGAAAAGAATCTCATCTTTATTACTACCAATTACAGTATCTACCACATATTCTCCTTTATCCAGCTTGAACTTAGAACCTGTACCATTTCTCTTTTGAGAATAGAGGGTTGAAGTTTCGGTGGTAAATACTGCACCTTCATTTGTGAAAGAAAGAGAAAGTTGTTTTTCTTCAACATCCTCTTCTTCATCGTCATTAGAAATGTTCATAATTTTTGTACGGCGCGCGTCTCCGAATTTTTCAGCAACTTCGCGCAACCCCTTTTCGATTTCTTTCTTTAAGAGAACTTCATCATTGAGGATTGCTTCAATACGTGCCTTTTCTTTTTCAAGACCATACTTTTCGTCTTTTAGTTTATTAATGTCAAGCTTTGAAAGACGAGAAAGCTTTAGGTCAAGAATTGCTTTCGCTTGAATTTCATCAATCGATAAAAGTTCGCGCAATGCAATGTTAGCTTCTTTACTTGAAGGAGAAGACTTAATCGTTTTAACAACTTCATCAATCATATCGTAGGCTTTCATTAAGCCTTCGATGATGTGAAGTCGCGCCATAATCTTTCGGAGATCAAACTCAAAACCACGTGTATAAACAATTTTTTCATGGTCAAGATGAGACTGGAGAAGTTCTTTTAGTCCCAGAACAGCTGGTTTTTTACCATCAACTAATACTGTCATATTGATAGTATTATAACTTTGAAGAGATGTTTCTTTAAATAAAAGCTTTAAAACTTTATCTGGCTTTGCATTTTTTGTTAAATAAATCTCATAATCTGGCGTTTTATGAGAAGCATCATTTACATTATCAATACCACAGTTTGGATTTTTCTCCAAAAGAGTCTGAATCTGTTTATTGATTGTTTCTGTATAAACCCCATATGGAAGCTCTTTTACAATTAAAGTCCTTCTTTTTTTATCATATTCAACAACAGAACGAAGCTTCACCGCGGCGCCGCAACCAACTCTTAAACTCTCGCGCACTTCATCTTCATTTAGAAGAAGAGCGCCAGTAGCGTAATCTGGCAATACACATATTTCTTCAAAGCTAATTTCAGGATTCCAAAGCAACTTAATCAAAGAATTATTAATTTCTTTCAGATTGAATTGAGGAATGCTCGATGAAAGAGCAATACCCAAGCCTACTGTTCCATTACAAATATTATAATATCCCTTTGACGGCGCGACTTTTGGATAACTTTCAGTTTCATCAAAGTTTGTACTCCATTCATTTATTGTTTCCTTATTAATATCATTGAAAAGGCTAAACCCCAAATCGCTAAGTCTGAGTTCAGTATATCTCATACTTGCTTCATCGTTTGTAGAATTAATTGTACCGCTATTACCTTGACAGTTTTCCAAACAATAACGCATAGCAAAAGGTTTTGCCATTCTCATATATGTCCCATAGCAACTTGAATCACCATGTTCATAGTAGTGTCCAAGTGCATCGCCGACCACTCTTGCACTTTTCACGAAGGGTTTAGACGGAATGTTTTTAGTAATAGCCATTTGACTATACATCAGCATTCTCGCAGACGGCTTAAGCATATCTCTTGCGTCGCAAATCGCGCGATTAAGAATAACATTACCGGCATACCGAGAAAAGCTATCTTCAATTACTTCTTTTATATCTGACATTTATTCTACCTCAAACTTTGAAAAATCAATATTATTAAAAACAAACTCTTTTCTCGGCTCAACATCTTCTCCCATCAAAGAATAAAGAATAGAAATGCCATCTTCTGAATATTCAATCGGTTCAAGATGCTGCCACTCTTTACTAAACATAGAATTTTTTAAGTCCTCATCAGTCATTTGACCAAGGCCTTTAAAGAAAGTAATATTTCCTTGAGGATGACTCTTAAATTCTTCTTCATTATAATAATAATACGTTTTTTGTTTTGTTTCAACTTTACAGGTAGGTGCGCGCAGCCAAAATAATCTATTTTCTTTGATAAATTCCGGAGCGAGAACCTGTAGCATGGCCATAAGAAGTAGTGATATATGACTTCCATCAAAGTCTGAATCGACTGCTAAAGCAACCTTTCCATATCTAAGTTTATCGGCATTATAAGGTCTACCATAAGTAATACCCATTGCTTGGAGAAGAAGCTTTACTTCTTCATTATCTAGTCCATCTTCAATAGAAGCTTTAAGGAGATTTAATGCTTTGCCTCGAAACATTAAAACGCCATAAGTATTTGGATCGCGACCGATTGACATTGAACCGCCCGCAGAATTACCTTCAACACAAAGTAAAATGCTATCTTTTCCAAGTTTTCGCGCATCTCTCAACTTGTCAATATTTAAAAGTTTCTTATGCTCATTAGCTTTTTGTTCCTTTTCATGGTTGAGAATTGCTTGTCGTGCCCTCTCAGCCGCAGCCTCTGCTTTGACTTCCTTTAAAAGCAAATCCAAAATTTTCTGAAACTCATCAGCATGTTTCTTCTCAAAATCACCCAACATCTGAGAAGTCGCACGCTGGCATAATCCTCTAAGTGTAGGTGTATTGACTTTCGTTTTCGTCTGATCGCTAAAACTTGGATTTGGAACTTTGCAGCTGACGGCATAGAATAAGCCTTTACGTAAAACATCTGGTGAGACGTCACCTTTTACTTTCTTCTTGAAGTAATTAGTAAGAGCCGTCTTAACACCTGTTAAGCTTGTTCCTCCATTGACATTTTCAAGACCGTTTGTAAAAACATAGAATTCTTCGTTGCGGTTATTTGTCCAACACATAACAATTTCTGCTTCAATACCATCTTCGGCAAGAACAATGTGTAGAGGAGTCTTATTCAAAGACTTTCCCGCGTAGGTCGTCATAAAATCTAAAAGACCATTCTTCGCGTGGTATTCAACTGTTTCTTCTTCACCTTTGATATGGTTGTTTAGAGTAAAAGTTAAAGATGGATAGAGATAAGACCAATTTCGACACATTTCTTTTACATCAGAAAATTTAATTGAAATTGGCTCCAGATTGTAAACTTCTGGTGAAGGAGTAAAATCTACAAAAGTGCCTCGACCTTCTCCTTCTGTTGTCTTTAGAGAAACTTTCTTACCCTTCTCAAGAATTAGTTCACATCGTTTTCCATCACGCATTGAAACCGCGCGAAATTTATCGCTAGAGAGAGCTACACCTTTTGCTCCAATCTTATTGTTCAGCAGAAGTCGCTAATTTCTGCCCGTTCTCTTATGAACTGCTATATATTACTATATAGAACAGACTATATCTTCATCCCTTTCGGGAGACTCCTTTTTCGACTCGCTTGAGCCTACTCTACTTCATACAAATTTGAATATCAAAATCAAGTAGTTCTTCTACCTTACATCTTGAATTATTCAAAATTGCTGTTTCGATAGTCGTTGAACGTTCATCTAAAATATACCCATTTTCTCTACATTTTTGATTTCGGTACAAGATAGCTTGACAAATAGCAGACCTACAGCTTTCTATATTATTATCAAAGAAAAAAGATTTGGTCTTTTGCTTTGCTCTTCGTTTGCCATCTTTGTCTCTTGTTGGTTCTCCTTCGCTCCATTTGGCTCTAATCCTATTACGATTAGTCGCACAACATTCTAATACAATTCCTGTATAATGGAGTTTATTATTAGGATAATGAGTAGTAATATTTCTTTTATTCTCACTGGTGGTAACCAGGCGCAAATTTTCTTTTCGATTATCTAAGCCATTATGATTGATATGGTCAACTATTACTGAAGACTGTTCGTTTGGCTCGATACCTAATACCCAACGGTGCATTTTACCATATACATCGTGTTGAGCATAATCGGTATTAGGATTATGTATTTCTTTTTTTGATAAATACCAACCACTTTTTGGTAATCTATCATAGTCTTCATCGTCTAATAGAACTTGCGCACCACAAGTCATCGTGAAAATTTTCATTATATCTCCCTCCTTTTAGAGGGTACATTTTAGATGCTTCGCTGCTGATTGTCCCAGTAGGATTTCCCAGCAATTTAGGAGTTTTTACAACGGCTATAGAGTTAACCGTTCATTCCTGCTACATTTTGATAAGTCTTATCATTAAATTTACCACCACTATGTGGCAATGTATAGATTGCTTCAAGAGCATCAATACCGTCGTCTCTCGCTCCAAAAGGGCATCCACGCCCATTATCTAAAACCGTGACGCGATTTCCCTCATACAAATCTACGAAAATTCTACTACAATATCCAACAGTTGCTTCATCAATACAATTCGTAATAATTTCACGAATGCACTGGAGAACGCCTTGGTTATCCGCGCTTCCCATGTACATAGAAATTCTTTGTCTTACCGCATCTAGAAATGAAAGAGTTTCTATTGAATTTGCATCATAACTCATTTAATTCCTTCTTCCTCCTTCCAATTTGGTGGAACAAAATTCTTGGCAGGACGCCATCTCCACCCACCATTCTCCCAAATTAAAAAGTAAGTTAGTCCAAACACATCATCTACCGAAGTATCCAAAACTTGGTAAACTTTGTCTGTTCCTTTTCTTTTTACTTTGAACATATTAACTCCTTTCTTTTTCTTTAATATCATTATACCAAAAAAACATTAAAAAATCAAATTAAAGTTACTTTTTCAATAGAGAAGGTGTCTTTTATGATTTCCTGGATATAAGGCTATTAAAATTGGAGAAAAGTTTATAAAGTAGTAAAAGAATAAAAGAAAAGAGGACGTTAGTCGTCCTCTTTTTCGCTATTAAGCCACATATCAATAATTTCATCGTCATTCAAACAAAAAAGTCCATAAGGACAATTCTTTTGAATAGCAGTATCTAAGTCACAAGGCGGCTCATTATTCATTTTATCAAGACAAACATCGCAAAAATTTCGCTTTAACCAACCCTCAATATCGTAGTAACGATCCGCGCAATCACGAATCATCTGCTCGATACCAATAGATTGAATAATTTCTTCTCGATTTGTCATTCTTTATTCCACCTTTTCTTAGTCTTTTTATCTGGTGTAATAATGTAAGTATCAACTCTGTCTAAAGCTTTTTCCACATAGAATCCATGAAGTTTTAAGTCTTGCATCGAAGTTAAAAACTCAAAAAACTCTTCTGGGTTTAAATAAGCAAAGCCTTTTGTTTTCATATCATTAATAATTGACAGATTTTGTTCTTCTTGTTCTTGAAGCCAATCTTTATATTCATTAGACATTATTTATTAAAACTCCAATCATAAACTTTTTCGCCGTTGTAACGTGGAAGGCGCGGTTTTGTTAGCCAAAGTAATCCATCTCTTGCACGAGTCGCCGCCACGTAAGCCAAACATCTTTCTTCCCGATTGTAAAAACGTGCATCATAAACACCAACAAAATCCCACTCCAGGCCTTTTGCACTGTGCATTGTTAGAACTTTAACTGTATTGGCGCTCATTCTATCGTCGAGTTCTTCTTTTTTGAGATCGCCTTGTTTAAATGTATCATATGGGATTCGCGCGGAAGCTAAAATTCTACACAAATCATCAACCTCAGCATTAGTTCTCGCAAGAAAGGCCCACCTATTATACTGACGAGTTGTGTTAATACTTTCTACAATAACTTGTTTTGAGTAAGGAACACTTTTAACAACGCCTTGTCTATCTTTCCTCATTGGAATTGAGTCATCATACATTCCGGTTTTTTCAATGAGCTCCTTCGCAAAACCTAAAATACGTGGCGCGTTTCGATAATTTTCATTCAGGCTATAAATTGTTGCGTTGAGCTTCTCCGCATAGTCATCTAAAAGTTCAGGTCGTGCACCGGCCCATTGATAAATAGATTGCCTACGGTCATAGCAAATAAAATATTCTGGTGCATGAATTAAATCAAACATAAAACGGAATTGAAGTTCGTCACTATCCTGGGCTTCATCGCAAATGATTAGGTCAACTGGTTCAATAGCTTCTCGATGTTCATCAATCAGCTCAAAAAGCTCATCAAAGTTTTCTTGATCGATTGCTCGGCGTGCTTCCTCAATTCCTTTACGAAGCAGAAGTTGCGCGCAATATGAATGAATAGTTCCAATATAAATTTCATCACTATTGGAAATACCCAATCTCTTTTTCATTTCACCAGCTGCCATATTTGTAAAAGTAAAAGCCACGACTTTTTTCCCAGTATTTAGATTCCTTTTGACTTTTTCAACTATGGTGGCGCTTTTGCCCGCTGCCGCGCTTGCCTCTACAAAAATAACTGGTTCAGGCGCATTTACAATATCTTCTTGAAGTTTACTTAATTTCATAGTACACCTCTTTCTTTTTTACTACAATTATTATATCAAAGTTTTAAGAAAAAAGAAAATTTCAAATTCTTCTTTCCTTTATTTTTGAAATTGATTTTTCTCTTTTATTAAGTTATAATTACTATAAAAGGTAAAAATACTTTCTCAATTTTTTGAACTTTTATCAAATAAAATCTTCTTATATATAAGGGAGGTGGAAGAAAGTGAAACCAGTGTATATTTATCCTATAAAGACAAATGTAAGTAAAGAAATGAAAGATAAAATAGACAATTATAAAAAGGAAAATCACATTTCACTAAGTGATTTCATAAGAGAAACTATTGAATATTTTTTTGAAAAAAAGGAGATTTAAATATGAATTTTTGTGTTTATTCTAAATCTATGGCATATTATCTGCGATTAAAAGGCTTTAAAATTGAATATACTGCTCCTAATAGAAAAAATCTAATTCATGATGTTTTCTACTTTAAAAACACTCCCGAATTGCAAGATGCAATACAAACATATTTAAACAAACGAAAGATGGAGGAAAACGAAGATGGAGGAAAGAAAAATAGTAACGGGTGATATTCCTTTTACTTATGGATTAGTATATAATACTACTTTGGAAGTTCTTGCTGATTATTATAATAATGGGCAACAAGAATTAGCGGGTCAGCTAGCTATTGCTGTTATCCAATATACTTTAACTGGAAAAACCGATTTTGAAGATGTAGCCGATATTCGTCGTTATATTAAACAAATTGCGCCCATTGTAAATAAAATGCACGAAGATTATAATTTTAAAAAAGAAATAACTACTATTAACAATTCGGTAAAATTTGAAAAAGTTGCTGAATATCTTCGTAAAGGATATAGTCAAAAGAAAATAGCTGAATTAGAAGATGTTTATCAAGGTACTGTTAGCAAATGGATTGCTCAAATGAGAAAAACCAAGCCACAACTTTTAATTGGCACAAAATATGATATTTCAAAATAGTATTCCAAAATATTCCAAATTCCAAAAACTAAGCATAATTATATTCCAAAATATTCCAAAATTGGAATAATTTAATAAGATAAAAAAGAATATTTTAATAAGAAAAAATATTCCAAAATATTCCTAAAATATTCCAAAACGAATAAAATATTCCAAAAAGTATTCCAAAATATTCCAAGTATTCCAATATTCCAATCCTTGGCGGAATATTCCGAATTATTCCAGGAAATAAAGAATAAATAATAGATAATAATAAATAAATAATAAAGAATTTGTAAAACGCAAGCGTTTTACGAAAACAAAAGGAGGAAAAATAAATGGAAATGTTAGCACTATTAATTGCAGTTTCTACAACTATGTGGTTCGCGATAGACCGTCTAAAAATTCTTTGGACAGATTTATCATTTGGAAAGTGGATTACCGTCGCAGTTTCTGCTGTCGGTTCATTCTTCTTAACTTTCTCATTTGGACTTGATATTATTTTTGCGTGGGGCTTTACTCCGGCGGCAACAACCGCTGGTGAAATTCTTACAGCTTTTGTTATTATGTCTGGTTCTAGTGCAGTCGCCGAAATTATTGAAAGAGTTAAAGGTAAGAAAACCGAATAAAAAAGAAAGAGAGGGCAAACCAAAAGGCTTGTCCTCTTCTTTTATTTTTTAAGGTCTTCTACGTTTCTTACTACCGTCCATGTTTTGATTTCGTCCCACAATTCTTCAACAAAGGTATTGCCGCCCTGTATCTCATAATCTCCATGAAGTTTTATCAATACTTCTTTGTCATAATAAAGAATTTTTTTATACGGAAGATAGGAATAATAAATCTTAACCATGGCATTGCGAAGCATATCGTTTGAAGTTTTTGTTAATTGGTCTAAGCGCGCGTCTTGTTGACCATTCTTTTCTTTTAATTCATTAAGAATTGGAGGTATTGCTTTTTCAATAACTTTTTGAATAACCGCTTCTATTTCCTTTTCTCTTGCAAGTTTTTCTTTTTCAAGTCTAGCCAGTTTTCTTTTAGAATACCATTCCATATTGCCACTAACTTTTTCCCAAACTTGCCATATTAAAAAGATAATCAAAAAAACACCGCCGACAGAACTCGCTATTTCTTGTAGACTCGTGGCATCTCCTCCTTCTGCTTCGCAATTAAGTAGGCTTTTAGTGCATTTTTTCTACTTTTTTATATGCTCTCTATAAATTTCATCGTTAAAATATTGACTTCGCGCCCTGTATTTTTCTCTCCAAAGATCTTCTGACTTTCTTACACTATCCATCTCCCAATATGGAATACAATAGAGCGGTATTTCATGTGCTAGAGCAAAACTAATTTTCTTACGGTCGCGTTCTTGTGATTTAAGAAAGTCCGATCTATCTTTATGAAATTTCTTGATAAAATAAAAATGACCTTGGCCTTGGAGTTCAATTAAGAGGTTTTGTTCTGGCAAGAAAAAATCATATCGAAGAAGACCTCTCCGCAAATCCGAAAAGGTCTTTTCACGCTCATATTCTATATTTTCTTTTTGAAGAATTTCAATTACCTTTCGTTCATAAGAAGAAGGATTATTAATTCCCATAGAAGCTCTCCCACGTGCAATCTTTTGGAGACTTGTCTTCTCGCCACTCTTGAAACTTCGAGTGCCGCAGTCCTCCTGTCTCCATAATCTGCATTGCGGTAATCTCTGCGACTTTTCCTACATAATTCTGCCAGTTAAAGAGAACTTCATCGTCCAAGCCACTTAATGAACCTACTTGTACCATCTCTCCATCTTTATATACACCAATCTTCAAGGAACCAGCGCCATTCATAAAGTACATTTTAGTAACTGGTTCAATCGCCGCGCCACCTGCGTATTCTTTGAAAAATTCGCCATTTAAACGCTTAAAAGTCTTGGTATCTTCCCAATACTTCCAATTTTCAATTTCTTTTCCATTATAAAGACGAGTTGGTTTATTAGCACCAATAATAACAACATCAAGATTATCTTGGAGTTCTTTCTTTACCTTTTGGGTTGTTTTGGAAGGTCGCTTATCTGGCTCATAAAGGGAGTCTTGATGAAGAATAACCATGCCTTCGCCGCCCTCTGCAAGAATTCTCTGAAGATTTTCCCAAAGTTCTTTTCCATTAAAGAATTTTGCATAAGAAACAAACTCGTGATGATAAGTGCGCTCTAAAAAGTTAATCCCATTCATTCTTTCCTTTAGTGGCATCTTCATATAGCTCTTACCTTTCCAAGCAAGAATATCAAAGATATAGAGATGAAGCTTTTCTCCTTTTTCCTGTCTTGCAACACACTTCTCTTTTAGACAACCAAGAAGTGTTGTAATATTAGAAGAACCAGGCTTACTTGGAAGGTATAGCTCGCCAAGTAAACAAGTACCGTTAGGCAATTCATCAAAGAAACTTTGAAGATGCGGAACCCATTCATGCTTCTCTGGAAACTCACCTTTTACGTTGCGGCTGCGGCTTTGCATAAAGATATTGCCATCTTCATCTTTAATAATTTTTGTAAAGTAGCCATCTTTCTTTTCTGCACCCCACCATTCACCGCTAAAAATGCGGCTTCTTGTCTTTTCTTTTTTCTTTTCAAGATCCCATGAAGCTGGCGGCGCCCAATATTTCATTGCATTCATTTCTTTAAAATTATAACCATCAATATATCCAATCATTCTTTTGCTCCTTTCAACATTTGAACATAAACCTTATTTTTCTGTTTTCTTTCTGGTAAATAGTATAATCTTTCTTTTTCTAAAAATTCATCAATGGCTTGAATAATCTCATCATTCATTGGATTTGCAATTATATAATCATAATCATGATTGGCAACATTAGCATCAGAATCATTTGAAAAATTAGTATCTTCATTTGGACTCATTAGAAAGATGGACTTCGCGCCGAGTTCATTTTCAAATCTTGCAATTTCATCTGGCTCACGACTCATAATGAACATGGCAGTTTTTTTCAAATCTTTTCCTAAAATTTTCCACTGAAAGTTATAATCGTCAATTTTCTTTTTTGCTTCTTGAAATGGAAAATCTTTCCATTCTTTTGTTAGTCTTTTTAATTCAGAGAGAAACCATCTATCTTTATCTGTTTTTGTTCCATTCCAACCAAGACTTTTCGCGATCTGCTTTGTGGTGTCAACAGTTGAAAAAATCTTTGCATTTTCGTCACCCATCATTTCAACGCACTTGAGTGCGAAGTAGCTCTTTCCTGAATTTGGATGCCCATTAATAATATATACCATCTGAATATCTCCTTCTTACAAAGCTATTAGTAAATTCATTAAAAGTAATTGGAATTTCATATTCTTTCCCATCAAGTATCATTTTATTAGAAAAATTTCTTTTTTCTTTTTTTAAGATTTCTTGAACGATTGTACAATTCTGTAAATCTTCAACTTGCGGCGCCCAACTCCAATTATCTAAATCATAATAGAGAATTTTTCCAATAGTATAATAAATATTTTTTAAAGCATTGAAAAATGTATCTAAATTAATCTCTTTTCGATTTTTTACAATTTCGAGAATTGCTTTTGCTTGAGCGTGGATATATTGGTGCGGACTTTTCTTTAAGGCATTTTGAGTATGAGTTAAAGAATCCGAATTTTCTCTTTGAATGTAGAGGTCTTCATTGATAATAACATTTTTATTAGTTGAACCGATTGCAACTAAATTGAAAAAAGAGCCCTCATTCCAAGTTAGTTCTTTTGGAAAATTTAAATTAATATCAATTAAATATTGAACTTTATACATTTTTCCGCCAAGCCACGTATAGTTCATATCATTGGAAAAAATTGTTTCGCTTCTTCCACCCCTTCCAACTCTTATAATATTACCAATAGCTACATCACCATTATAACTTTTAATAGCATCATAAAGAACTTCGATGGCGCGTGGTTGTAAAATATCATCAGAGTCAACGAAAGTTACGTATTCAATATTCATACGCTTTACATCATCTAAAATATCTTGACGCGCCTGACTTGGGCCGCCGTTAATTTTTCTGCTTTTTAGAAGAATATGAAGTCCTCTTTTTTCATATTCTTCTATAATTGGGTAATAATTTTCATTATCTCCATCTTGAATAATTATAATTGAAAAATTTTTTTTTGTTTGATTTACTAGACTATCTAAACAAGTTGGTAATGTCTTTAATGAGTGATAAACTGGAATACCTACAACTATCATCTTATTCACCTATTCCCTTAATATATATTTATTATATATCAAAGTCATAGAATTTTCAATTTTTCTCATATAATTCTTTATACAAACTTTTTATATCTATTTCCATATCTTTTGAAGTAAATGTCAAAAATTCATTTATATCTATTCCACTTTTTACTTTTCTTTTTACTTTTATTCTCCAAAATTTTTTATTGAAAAGTTTCTTATAAAATGGCATATTTAAAATAATTTTGTATCTGAAGAAGTTATTTACTACTTGCGCCACTTCAAATAAATATAGATGTTCTATATTCTTTGGATCGAAATCTTTTAAAATAATAGTTTCATTATTTCTTTTTGCTATTGAATATAGATTTATAAAAGTTTTATTCATAAATAAATCCATTTCTTTTGTTATCATTTACATTCCTCCTTTCTCTTCTATTATTATATCATAAGAAAAATATAAATTCAAATAAATAGAAGCTTAATTATTTTTTTGCACTTAATTTTAGAAATTTGAGTTCTTTTTTGAATTGTGATATACTTTTGAAGTAATAAAAGGAGATGGGGAAAATGTCTAATGTTATAAAACCGAAAAGAGGTTCAACTGATCCTGCGCCAGGTGTTCTCGCCGAAGGCGAAATTGGGATAAATACCTCTGCGGCGACTGCTTTTATCGGAGTCGCTGGGGGGAGCAGCAAAAAGCTAAACGCAGCACGCAGTGAAGAAACTGATTCTGTTGATACCAGTGGAGAAGCTACTGCTAACGGTAATCGTCACATTTGGTTTTCTGACCTAGATAACGAAAAAGTAAGAGCTTATAATGGAAATTTTCAGTATAATCCAGCTACGAATGCAATTAGTTCAAATGTTAGTGGAACTAGTTCAAATGTAACCGGTATTGTTAGTATTGCACATGGTGGTACCGGAGCAACAACAAGACAAGATGCGGCTTTTAATATATTGGGCGGTAACACTTATACAGGTGATTTAAATGATAACACAGATGTTGGAGTTTTTTGGGTAAATTTATCAAGTTGCACTAATGGCCCTGCTTCCTCTGGTTTTGGTATACTTCAAATGGTTAAAGCGTCAAGCGGCCTTCGTCAACAGACTTTTACGTTCTATTCATCTGGTGAAATTTGGGTTAGAACGTATGCAAATAGTCAATGGTATAACTGGTACGCAGCTGCTAAGTTAAGTGACGAATATCTTATTCGTTATCAAGACATCCCAGACGGCGCTAATCTTAATAATAATACGTATAAAATACCGGGGCATTATCGCTCTATATATGGGATAAATAAGATTTCAAACGTACCTTCTGATCTCACTTCAGGCGCATTTGAACTGATAGTAACGGGCATAAGTAATAGCAGCTATTGTACGCAAACTGTTAAAGACATCTCAAATAATAAGTCATGGGTGCGTACACAGACAACCTGGCAAACGCCATGGAGCTGGACTAATTGGGCTGAGATAATCACAACAGATACAGGTAGTAGTTATTATGCACGTCTTCAAAGTTCAAACAACTTAATTGAAAAGGGCAATGAGTTCAATTTTGCGGCTCCGGGGCATGCTACCAATATATATTTAAATTACCGCACGTCTAGTGGCGCAAAAGATGGCAATATTACAGAGTATGAGTTCGGTAACGGAAAAGGCGGATACGCTCCCATCAGAGCTTCTGCCGTTTACGCGACATCTTTTAGGTGGGTAAAACTGTGGTCCGGAAAATTGCAGTCTGGCAGTGCGACAATCCCAAACGCAGCGAAATATGCGGCTATTTTAGTGAGTGGGCATCCCGGTAGCGAAGCATATCGCACACATATTTGCCTACCTACTGGTAGTATTGATGCTCAAATGGTAACAAATATGGTATACATGGCTTTTAACACAACATATAGCAACAGCAGTAATGATTGCACCATAAGTATTACACATAATTCTAATAATGGAAACATTGATTATGTTTGGGGTTTAGTTCAATATAGAAGCTAAGAGGGAGGAAGAAAATTATGAAAATTAGTGCGTCTTTTACTGAAGATAAATATATTGAAAGTTTTGCTTTGCTCGGTGAGATTATAGGTGGTATTGAAGTTTCTACCGCGGATGATGTTACCGAAATAGAGCTCATGGAAAACTACTCGAGTTTTAAATTACAAGCGGATGGGAAGACTGTTGTACTAGATGAAGAAAAACTCAAAGAATTCCAGAAAGCAAAACTTCTGACACAACAGCAGAGCAAACAAAACGAAAATAACAGATTATTAGCAACATATCTGAAAGATCATCCAATTCAATGGAAGGATGGCAAGTATTATGGTGTAACGCAGGAAGATCAGTCCGAAATTTCGCTAAATCTGACGCAGTATCAGCTAGCGGTGGCGGCAGGGCTCTCCCCCTCTCTGGAATGGCACGCTCTGCACGAGCAGTGTCGCGCGTTTACGGTGGAGGAGTTATCAGCTTTAGCGTTATCCATCAGTGCCTACGTGTACTCGTTGGTACGCTATAACCAGTCGATCAAGTCTGCTATTTATGGCACTACGACCGCTGAGGAATTAGAGAAGATCGTTATCGATTACAGCAAAGCGGAGGCAACTGATGAAAGTGCAGAGTAAAACTCTCTTATACACGCTCATTTTGCTTATCATCGGCGGGTGTATCTATATGGGTATTGAATTTCTATATAGAGGTTACACGCATTGGACTATGGGTGTCGTTGGAGGTTTATGTTTTGTAGCAGTCGGTTTACTGAACGAAGAATTACCGTGGCATATGTGTTTTGAAACCCAAATGCTATATGGCGGTGCAATGATTACGTGTGTCGAATTTGTTGCAGGATGTGTGCTGAACCTATGGTTACATCTCAATATTTGGGATTACCACCAACTGCCTGGCAATATTTTAGGACAAGTGTGTCCTCAGTTTGCTGCTATATGGACAGCATTATCGGCTGTAATTATTCCATTGGATGACTGGCTTAGAGAAAAATTATTTGGTGAGCCTCGGCATAAATACTGTTGGGGTTTATCTCATCTTACTCAAAAGCGGTATAAATAAAAAAATAACTCAAAGGAGTGATATAAATGGTACCAATTAAAGAAAATTTATTAAGCAAGTCTAAATATGACCTAAAGGTTCCTGTTGAGTCTTGCGCGAAAGATATGAAGTATATTGTTATTCATAATACAGCAAATGATGCACCAGCTGCGAATGAAATTGCTTATATGATTAGCAATAATTCTTCTACATCTTTTAATGTTGCGGTTGATGACAAGGAAATTGTTATCGGTATTCCAATCGATCGCGGTGCTTTTGCAGCAGGTACTCGTGACGGTAATGCGCATGGCGTTCATATTGAAATTTGTTATTCTAAGAGTGGCGGTGCACGCTTTGATACAGCTGAGAAGAACGCAGCAGAATATGCTGCTTCTCTTCTTAAGCACTATGGTTGGGATATTTCTCATCTAAAGAAGCACCAAGACTTCGATGGCAAGTATTGTCCACATCGTACTCTTGATAAAGGTTGGCAGAGATTTGTCAATATGGTCAAAACTTATATGAATGACGGCTCTGGTACTTCTGATAAACCAATCAAGCCATCTAAGCCAACAAAGGTTGATTATACTGGTGATATGATTTATCAAGCTTATGTTGGTGGTTGGCTTGATAAGGTTGTAAATTATAGTAATTCCGCAAGTGGTTATGCCGGAGTTTTCGGACAGCCAATTACAGGTCTTAAAATCAATGCTAAAAACTGTGATGTTTATTATAGAGTTCACCTAAAAGACGGTCAATGGCTCCCCGAAGTAAAGAATAGTGGTTCTGGAGCAGACGGCTATGCCGGCATCTATGGAAAGGCTATTGATGGTGTTCAGATTCGTACTCCCATTGGTCATGTAGATTGTCGTGTCCATCTTGTTGGTGGAGGCTGGCTCGACTGGATTACATTTACAAATAAATATGTTAATGGCGCGAATGGGTACGTTGGCATCATTGGTAAGGCTATTGACGGCATTCAAATGGCATAAAAAAGAAAGAGAGGAAGTAATTCCTCTCTTTTTCTATTTAAAAATTATATTAAACTTTTATTATATGTTATCTTCACTATAATGTGGCGTTATATCTTTGATTTGTTTTTTCTTTTCTAACAAATAAAGTTCAATGGCATCGCGAAGAAAATCACTAATTTTAAGGTTATTAATTTTACAAAAGTTATCTATCTCTTCCTTTATTTCCTTAGTAACATTTGTTCTGACTGGATTATCATATTTAATTTTCATTTTAATTACCTCCTTTCTAATAAATAAATTATATCATATAATATTTTACTTTTCAATTAAAAACAATTATACTGATTTTGTGTTAAAATTTTAGATAAATAATTAGACAATGTTACTTTAAAAGAGAAGAAAATTAGAATGAGGTAATATTTATGAATCAAAGAATTATTGTTAACAAATTTAATCATCAATTATCAATAGAAGAATATTGTTCAATTTTAAAAGAAACTAATAGTCCAGCCGCAACATCAATTCTTTTCTATGTTTCATCTCTTCCAGTTAATGAAGAAATTTATTGCAGTTCTGATTTGTGGGAAAATTTACTTGGTTTTAAAAAAACAATGAGCGAAAGTGGAATTAAAATTTTAATAAAAAAGAATTATCTTTTTCAAAAAGATAAATTAAAGTTTGAAGCAAGTTTAAAAAGAGAAGAAAAAGAAAAAGAAGAGGATAAATATTCAGTTTATTGTCACATTTTTCCAAATAAAAAGAAGTATATTGGAATTTCAAATAACATTCAAACAAGATGGAAAGATGGGAAAGGATATGAAAATAATTCTGAAATGTGGAATGATATAATAAAATATGGTTGGAATAATATTCAACATGAAATAATAAAAGATAACTTAACAAAAAAAGAAGCTTTAAAATTAGAAAGACGATTAATAGAAGAAGAAAACTCTATTAAAAATGGATATAATAGAATTTAAAAGATTTGAAAAATTCTAAAAAAAATGCTATACTTATTATAGAAAGTTGAGAAAGGAGATTTGAAATGCGAGTAACAAAAGACGATGTAATCAAGATTAATGAACTTTACCTAAAATATAAGACTTATGCCGCAGTTGCTCGTGAAACTGGATTCGCGCCGTCTACGGTCAAAAAATACGTTGACCCGAACTTTGCCCTACCAAAAAAGGAAGTTAAAAAGTTTGATAAGCCGCTTCCAACTGTTGATTTTTCCATTTTTAGAAAACCGGATTGGAAGGATTTTATGACTCTAACCGCGCAAGAGTTTGATGAACTTCATGAATTATGGGAGGAATTAAGCTTATGAAATATTTCAATCTCGAAGAAAGCCCTTATATGCCAACCTATAGTGTAATTGAAGTTAATCATGAAGCCTTTAAAAGCGCGTTTCCAAATGGAATTGATGGTTCATATATTTTATTGCCTTCGCGCCTTCTAAATTTATCTTATGCAGATTATCTTCGTTACTGTCGAGATAAACTGGAAGCGTTTGTTGTTGGGAAAGGTCATAAATATCCAGTTGCTTATTTTCGTGTGACTCCAGAAGTTCAGCAGTTTTTAAAGCTTTTGAATAAGAGTGCAGAATACGCAATGTTTGAGCACGATCACCCATATGATATTGACATTAAGCTAGATGGAACGGCGGTGAAAGTCTATGAAAATTAAGCTTGATAAAATTAAGAAAAAGGGTTACACAGAAGACCTTTATTTTTTGAAAGATGGAGAGGAATTTATTGATTACCTTTGCCGCGCAGAAGTTGGCTCAAAGCCTGAGAGAGATTTTATTTATTGGGCTTATCTTCATTTGAATTATAATGACAATGAATTTGATAAAATGAGAGAAGTATTAGATATTGATACTTCTGACTACGTTTTTGAAAGTTATAAAGTTTTTAACAGTCAATTTGTTAGTAATAGTAAGGATATTTATAACTCAAAATATATTCTTTCATGTGATGGTGTAAGAAATTCGCTTAATATTAAACAAAGTAAAACGATAATTGAAGGTTTTAAAATTATTGATAGTTTTGATGTTGAACAGAGTTCTTACATATTAAATAGTTCCAATATAAAGAATAGTGCTGACATTTATCTTTGCAAAAAATGTACGAACTGTTATGGGATTACCGAGTCTACCAATTTAATCGATTGTATGGGAGTTTATAAAAGCGAAAATTGTTTATACTCTTATTATTCCCAAAATCTTAAAAATTGTAGTTATTGTCTTTTTTGTGATGGATTAATTGACAAAAAGTTTCATATTTTTAATAGAGAGATTGATAGAAAAGATTTTTTCATTATTTTTTCCATATTCTCTGATTATATGACAAAACAGAATCTTCAAAATGTTAAAATCTTCAATACAAAAGATCAGTCTTTGTCTTATGAAGTTGGCGCGAAGATGATAAATTTTTATAAAAACTTTTCGGATATAGCTGTACAAAAGATAAAGGAACTTCCTTATTATAATGCAAAGATTGCCTTTGACATTACCTTAAATAATAAGTTCTTAATTGCTTGAAAATTTTTTAAAGATTTGATATAATATTATTAGAAAGTGAGGGAAAGATAATGAGTCAGGAAAGAAAAGATTGGAAAACACCAATGGAACCCTCACAACTTGAGGTTTGGTTGGCACGTAGAAAGAAGTGCGCGCCAATGAAATCTAAGAAAGATTATACAAGAAAGAAAAAGCACAAAAGAAAATTTGAAAACTCTGAAGATTTTTGATATAATTTTCTTATAAAGTTTGAAAGGAAGAATTACTATGGAAAGAGATTACGAAGTAAGAAAGATTGAAAATAGAATTAATCTTCTGAAGGAAAGAGATCCGGTAGCGAACGAGAAAATTATTAAGAAGTTGCGGCGACAGCTTCGCGCGTTGGAAAAGAAGATTTAAAAATTTGACTTTCGTTTAAATTTTTGATATAATATTTATAACCTTTAATGAAGAAATTTGCGCGGTAAAGCGAGTGAGACAGATATGCTGACCTTTTCTTCTGAAAAGGTCATCTATGCTGGATTGGCGAAAATGGTATACGCAGAGGACTTGTTGAGTTCCATAGTGGTTTATCTTGTAAGGGCAGAACTTACACTCGGCGCCAAAAATCCTCTGGTGGAGACACCATATCGGTTCAAGTCCGATATCCAGCACCATTTATAGTTTTAGCTGTATATTCCAGTAACTTGATTAACGTCTAAGTGCGGTCTAAACGCGTAAGTCTGGAAGACGCAATCGATTTCCGATTCAGGGCGGTGCGTTAAGCTGCCTATTTATGAGGAGATGGTGTAATTGGTAGCACCAGAGGAAGAAAACTCTGAATGTTGGTTCGATTCCAACTCTCCTCTTTAATAGTGCTTCGCTACTATAATGCGAACCTTTAACAGTGGGCTGGCTTCAAGTCCTTAAATAAGCGTAGCGATACGTATAAAGCGCAGTTAATTGCTCTTATGACTGCGCGACCGCGAAGAAATTTGCGATTTAATGGAAAGCCACTATTCGTTAATCCAAACCTAAAGATGAGGGCAACTGCTAATTCAATGGTCTGGAAGGGATTATGTAAAAAGTCCTATACTAACTTAGAAATAAGTGGTTACGAAAGTGCTATAAGGTGCGAATCTTGTTAGGTTTAGTGCTTTATTGATTTCGATTTCTTTCTTAAATCGAAAGATAGGAAGAATGAACGAAAGTTAGCTGATAACAAAGCGAGCAGAATGGCGATGGCTGGGTCGTACTCAAAAGGTACGAATGGCCAAACGTACACCTCGTCGTTCATTGAGCATCCAAGATACACACAAATTTTGCCATTGTGTTAAATAGAAAAATAAAGCAAAAGTGTGTACGACTTTGGAGAAGCAAAATACCCTATCGTTCTGAAATATGAACGCGCGCCGAGTTCGCAAGACAAAGCGTGAGAAAGTACTAGTATGTGCAACCGTAAGAGACCGCAATCTCTGAACCTCGCAAGGGACGATGTGCTGAACGGAAATCTATAATTCTCCAGAGTAAGATTTTGCCAGTAGTTACAAAACTGGTGGTATTGGTGTCTACAACTTAATCGGTTGTGTGAATAGCTATATCCAACTATAGTAGATGGCACTGTGATAAGTCAAGTTCTCAGCTTATTGATATTTGGTTCAGTAGCATAATTGGTGATGCAACACTCTTGTAAAGTGTAGATTATCAGTTCGAATCTGATCTGAACCTCCATTTCTTCGAGTACTTCAATGGTTAGAAGGGTCAGCTTATAACTGATTAATGGTAGTTCGATTCTACCCTTGAAGACCAACGCCCATATGGGCGCGGTAGTAATTGTATTTCAGTAACCTGCGGGTTTGAAATCCTATTCAAAAGCCAATATTACGATTAGACTATATTGGACATCCTTATGGGATGAAGGCGACTAATCTAAAAGTTTTCGGTCTTTTATAAGTTAAAACCGATTCAAGCGGATATAGTGTAATGGTAACATCCGACTCTTCCAAAGTCGGGTTACGGGTTCGAGTCCCGCTATTCGCTCCAGGAAGGAAGTATGCATCCTGCTACCTATCTAGTATGTCGACTATCTAGATGGCGCGAAATTGATAAAAAGAGCATATATGCAAACTTGTCGCAATATAAGTACAAGTAAGGCAGAGAAGCTGCTATAATCGGGTGCAAAAACCATTCCCGATACAAATAAAGGGGGATAGTTTAACGAAAAAACAGCAGTCTCCAAAATTGTAGATATAGGTTCAATTCATTTTGCCACTGCCAATAAACTAAATTCTACCGATTTGTTATTGTATTGGATAATGAGCAGGAGGAAGTTTCATGAAAAATGACATGCACGCATTCTAAGTCTTAAAAGGAGGCTTAGAAATATGAGTAGAAGTTATAAGAAAACACTGTGGTGCGGAGACAAGAAAGGAAAATGGAAAAAGCGCAGAGCATCAAAAGCCGTGCGCAGATATTTAAAATACCGTCTTGATGATCCTTGCCGAGGTGCGCAATATAAGAAAATCTACGATTCATGGGACATATGTGATTACTACTTTAGATATTCGTGGAAAGAATATTTGGAATCTATTCAGAGAATAAATTTGTATCTTTCTGTGAATAAAATTAAATCTTTAAAAGAAGAATATCGTTATTGGTATCGACACTATAAAGGAAAGTAAAAAATTGGTTCTCACTCTTCGATAAAAGAGCGCATATCTAGGCAAGCAGTGACCAGAGAGTTGTCGATGAAAGGATTGAAGCTTGCGTTTAGCTCATCTGCCATGTGTAGAAGGAGTTTCTTAGACCGTCCTTGTCCCATTCGAAGGCGGTTTATGCAGCGGATTCGTATAACAGTAGTACATTAGTCTTTGACACTAATAGCACTGGGGCAGCACCAGTATCCGCCGCCAAGTTTGAAAATTTTTACTATATTTGATATAATAAATATAGAAATTAAGAAAGAAGGATTTCCAATGTATGTTTGTCCTATGTGCCATCGAACTTTTTCGAGTGAAAGCTACATCAGAAAACACTTTCTAGAATGTTGGAAAGAACAAAGTCCAGGTCACAAATCTAAGCCAGCTCCAAGAAGTGAGGATGTAGAGGCGCGCGAAGTCGATAATAATATTCTTGATTTTTTCAATTCATTTGGGAGTCAATTATGACAGAAGTTAGAGTCAAAACGCATCTCATTATAACGGATATTCACGAAGAATATACGATGAAATGGCATGGAAAGATTAAAGAAATAACTCCAAAACTTGAAAATGGTATGCCTATTTTTGTAGTTATTGGAGGTTCGCGCCGTGTTGTTTTGAACACAATCGATATGAAAAGAATTGAGGCTTGCGCGAAGAAGCTTACTTTTCCTAAAGGGAAAGGTTCCTTTACGACAGATAGTGCTCAAATTTATATTGTAGAAGAAAATGGAAATGAAAAATTAATGGGAGTTTTAATTCACAATAGAATTAAAAAGTATGCTCCAATGTTCGATAAGGTCGGCTATATATACTAGTGTAGTTCAGTGGTAGAACATGTGGCTTTAACCACGGAGTCGAGAGTTCAAGTCTCTCTACGAGTACCAGCCGCCTACCTTAACAAAGGAGGAATTTAAAATGAAAAGATTAGTAATTTTGGGAATTTTACTTCCCATGATTTGGATTAGCGGATGTGTTAGTGCAGGTACTCAAAATGCGGATGAACTATTTATAGCTAATGAAAAAGCTGCTGAAGAAGTAGAAATTTTATTAGATGAAATGGTGGTTCCAACACCGACACAAAAACCAACACCGACTGCATCTCCTACTCCTTCTCCCACGCCTTCACCGACACCCACTCCAGTTCCAACTCCGGAACCAACAGTCGCGCCGACTCCTGAACCAACGCCTGAACCAGTAGTTGAAGAAGCTCCTTCATATGACTACTCAAGCTATTATAGCGCGAATGATTTAATGTTTAATGGAGTAATTTATTGGGGAGGTTATCGATGGACTTGGTATTCAGAGAAAGTTCTTCCTGGTGGAGGACTTCAAATTCCTGGTCGTTATGTAGACGAGAACGGGTATGTCTGTGATGAAAATGGATATATCTGTCTAGCATCAAGTGAACTTGGATGGGGTACAGTTGTTGATACTCCATTTGGTAAGTCTGGTTGTGTGTACGATAGTGGACCTGATTATGGGACGCTTGATGTTTATGTTAGTTGGTAATAGCTAACAATAATAAAATTTGTATTTCTTCTAAAATTTTGATATAATATTTATAGAAACGTGAGAGAAGATCATCTTTCTAGTTCCTTTCAAGTCTTCTCTCAAACTAATGCGGGCGTTTATCAAACAGTAACGAAAACGACGGTTCCAACCCCGTAAAACGCAGAGGAGTTCCGATTAGTCCAAATCGGCGTTTGCATTTCTATATTTCCTGTGGACGAAACAATCGGAAATATAGATTACTCTCAGTGGACAAAAAACACCCGAATCCTAAAAGAGGGTCAGCTTACCGTGGCGTTAATGAGAGTTGGGTAAGAAGTTGACGAGAATTGTGAACCATGGATATAATCAATTTTCCGAGGCTGGCGTTTCTAGTTTGAAAAGTAAACTAGCGTTTTATTAGTTTTTGCGAAAAAGACTAATTCTCACGTTAAGGTTAGAGACGGACAGGGAATCATCTCTAGGTAAGAAATGGTAGAGCTACATCTTCTCTCTAAAAAGATGTTTGGTGGGTTGGCCAGCACCTATTAGTTACAAGCTGGCTTTATGGCTCTATAGTTCAGTTGGTAGAACATGCGTCTGTTAAGCGTAGAGTCGTCAGTTCAAGTCTGACTGGAGCCTCCAAATAACGAGAATGTGGTGTAATGGTAGCACGCCGCTTTTGGGAAGCGGAAGAGACGTTCAAATCGTACATTTTCGACCAGTAGAAATATATTTGAAAGGAAAATGATAGAATGGCATACACAAGAACACATATTCGTCTTGAGAAGACGAGAGAAATTGAGGATTTTGTTAGAAATCTCAATAGCGATGGAACAACTGATAAGTATGTAATTGAAAATTTCGATGGTACACTGCGCGCGGATGCCCGATCTCTTCTTGGTGTTATTTATATGACAACCGATTATGAAGATACTTACCTCGTAAATCTTTCTAACGATGGTTGTATCCCAAGTTTTGTAAATAAGTATCGCGTTTAAGGAGGAATTACTTATGAGATACTACAGTGAAAAAACCGATAAGTTTTATGATACTGAAGCTGATTGTCTTGCAGCAGAAGAGGAATTCTCTTCAAAGGAAAAGAGACAAGAAGAAGCAAAACAGCACATTAAAGAGCTAAGAGAGGCATATCTTGCAGCTTATGATAAGTACAAGAAGGCACTTGAGGAATATTGTGATAAGTATGGCACTTATACTTTTAAGACTTCCTCAAAGAATCCTTTTGATCTACTTTTTAAGTTTTAAATTATAGCGGGAACATTCTGTCCCGCTTATTTTTTTAAAGAAAAGTCTAAAAAATTTTACTTAGGGAATAGGAAATAAAAATGAAAAAAAATGAACAAATTCTACTACCAACTCTAGCCATTCCAGATTCAGCTAATTATTCTCTTCCAGATGATAGTCTTCTTTCTTTTTATACCGACTTAGAGGAAAGGATTTTCTGGGTTTCTGATGAAATTAATAATTATTCTTTGAACCTCGCGCATTATATCTTGAAGTGGAATAGAGAGGATAGTAATATTCCAGTCGAAAAGAGAAAGCCAATCAAGCTTCTTATCCACTCACCTGGTGGAGATTTAGACATTTTTAGAGTTCTTTCTGATTTAATTGAATTGTCTATAACTCCTGTCTATGGTATTAATCTTGGTAACGCATATAGTGCGGCAGGCTTAATTCTTCTTTCTTGCCATAAAAGATTTGGTCTTAAAAGTTCTAATGTTCTTTTTCATAAAGGTTCTTGCGATGGTATTTCTGGTTCTTTTTCAGAAGTTGCTGCTTTTATGGATGAATATGAGAAGCAAGTTGCTGAACTTTCTGATGTAATTTTAAAGAAAACTAAGTTTACAAAAGAGGAAGTTGAGAAGAACATGAATGGCGACTGGTATGTTTCTGCTGAAGACTGCGTAAAACATGGCGTGTATGACAAAATTATTACTTCCATTTTTGAAATTATTGGAGATGAGGAGTTGGTAACTAAATGATTGATTATACTGGAATTAAAGATGTTTGTTTGAGCGATGAAATGCTCGCGCAGTTTTATCAGAACCAAATTAATTCTGATGATTTAGTAGAAAATCAATATCTAAATATTAGAAATGCTTTTAATGAGCCATTAGAAACTTATGTAAAACGAAATGAAACTTTAGTGAAAGTCAGTTACCCTGTTATTGAAAGTAATTTTATGGGACTTTTGAAGCCGCGCAACCCAGAACAATATTGTGCTTTTGATCTTATCAATAACGATAATATTCCAATTAAAGTTTTAACGTCAAAGTTTGGATGCGGTAAAACCTTAATTATGGTAGCAGGTATGCTTCAAAAGATTGAACAGGGAAAATTTGATAAGATTATTTACGTTCGTAATAATATTTCAGTTCGTAATACAGAACCTCTAGGATCACTTCCAGGAACGTTGCTTGAGAAGCTAATTGATTGGGCAATGCCATTTGCTGACCATGTAGGTGGTATTGACGGCTTAAAGACTCTTATTGATAAGGGTAGCTTTGAAGTTGTTCCTCTTAATATGTTGAGAGGTAGAAGTTTCCGCAATTCAATTATCTACTCAACTGAAGCAGAAAATCTTACGAAAGAGCATATTCAACTTCTAATGGGGCGCGTTGATGAAAATTCTCAACTTTGGATTGAGGGTGATACAAAACAGAGAGATAAAGATGTCTTTGAAAAGTCTCACGGTCTGGAATTAATGATTGAGAGATTAAAAGGTGTCCCAGAATTTGGGTATGTAAGACTTGAAAAATCAGAGCGTGGTAAAGTTGCGGCATTAGCTGATCGGCTTGATTAAAAAATCAGAGATTGGTTCTCTGTTTATATATATTTTGGGAGTCGGCGCCGACTCCCTTTTTTATTAGGTGGTGAACTATGGCATATCAATACAAATATACTCGTTCTAAATCAATTAGTTCAATGTTAGTTTTCTATGAAAGGTTGAAAGATGAAGGACAAGAAGAACTTTACAATACAGCAAAAAGTGATTTAACCTTTCAAAAAAATGATTTAGACGAAAGAAATAGACAATCAGAATATTTTTTTCAACTTGCTCGCGCAGAAGAGGATAAAGAAAAAAGAGTTTTACAGAAAATTTTTGGCGTTAATATTGGAGAGATTGACTATAACAAAAAAGATTCTATAAAAAATTTTATTGATACTCTGAATAATTGTTTGAATTTAAAAAAAGTTTATGATGCCAATATTCAACTAATTAAAGAAAACGAAGCGAAAAAGAGCGTTATTAGTTGGTTTGGTAGCTATTTTTCAACAGCTTGGAATAAAGAATTTCCAACCATTTATAGACAACTAATTTCTGCAATGGAAAATTGTCCTCGTAATCAAAAATTTGTTAATGCTTGTGCTCCAGTTCTTGAGGCTGGAATTGAAAATGTTATTAGTCTTGCAATCGATGATATGATGACAAATAAATTAAGTGACAAAGTTGATGCAAACGAAAAAAAAGCTTATACAGAACTTCTTCAAGCTTTGACCAAGATCGGGCAACGTTCTCAATTAGAAAAAAGATTAAGAGATATTTATCATATTGATGATTTAAAAAAAAGTATTTTACAAACAATAGATAAAAAGAAAAGAAAAATTCCAGATAAGTTCAATGATGTTGTGAAAAATGTAGTTGAGAAAAATGTAAATGCGCGCGGTGGCCTCTCATTAGAAGCAATCGAAGAAAGTATTTTATCTATTATTGGTTCTCAGGTTAAAGGCAATAATTTTCATGTTGTTTCAGCCAATGCAACCGGTGAAAAACACATGAAAGCAGATAACTATGTAGCCATTGGATTTGACGCAAGTATTCTAGAAGAAGCATTAGAAGAAGGTGAAACTGGCACAAGGGAAAAGAATATTAAACTTCTTGATGATTTGGGAGAGAAATTAAGTAAAATTAATGATAGCTATATAATTTATAGTTCTGATAAAAACTACTCTTTAACTGATAATTTTACACGTCGTCGCGGTTTTAGTGGTACTTCTGGTATGTCGGCGCTACAATATATGAGTATTATGGATAAAGTGAACAAGAATATGAGAACCTTTATTGGTGTTATGCTTAATACTGCTAGCGGTGCAGTTGGCGCGAATAGTAATTTGAGAGGAACGATTAATGATGCAATCGCGCGCGACTTCGCATATCTCCTCTTTGATGATTTTAACACAATAGGTAGAGATATGACACATGGAGTAAATGGTATTCATATTTTTAATTTGAATGGAGTTATGATTCCCCTTTCTTTCCTTTTAAATATTTATGGTCGCGCTATTGAACAAGCCGAAAGGAATCCAGCTTCTATAATTAGTGCTTCTTATAGTACACCTGGAATTTTATGGAAGAAACCAGGCCCAGAATCAACGGGTTATGCGGCATGGCAACATCAAAGAGAAGTCGCACTAAAAAAAACAAAAATTAGTGTGCATTTTTTAGCTTCCTTTAAGTCGCTGGTAAAAGAATATTTATAATTTGATTTTTGTACAAAATTTTGATATAATTATTATAGAAAAAAGAAAGAAGGTTGAGCAGAATGAACATCGATAAAAAAATCATTTTGGAAGTTATGCAGAACCTTTGTGATAGTAATTTTGAAGATTTAGTTTATTATAGGAGTAAAAATTTTGTTGAAGGCTTAGATGAAATCGCAGAAGACACAGGATATACAATCGACTTCGGCCTTTCAAAAATTATGGTTGATTTTGACGAGTATAGTGATTGGGTTATTAAAGTGCCGCGACTTGATGGCAGAATGAGACAGAATTTTTGCGAACTTGAAGCAAAAAATTATGAAGCCGCACGCAGAGTCCATTTGGATGAGTTCTTTGCAGAAACTTACTTTGTTGATAGATTTTTTGACATTCCTGTTTATATTCAAAAAAGAATGACAATTAAAAGACAGGAAATCGATGATAAGCTTTATTCTTATGCAGAAGAGAATTTTAGCTGCTCTCAAGATTTTGAAGATGAATATGATCGTGATGATTATATCCACTCTACTATTGACGACTTTGAAGCGTTCGATAGTTTAAATGCGGTATTTTCTGATTTTTATTCTGAAGATAAGATTAAGGAAGTCGCGCAGTTTTGTACAGAAGAAGAAATTAACGATTTCCACAGTGGAAATTTTGGGTATGATGAAAAAGGTATGCCAAAACTGATTGATTTTTCTGGAATTTGAGGTGATTTCTACTTGTGGATTAAACGTACTGAATACGCTTATTGTTTGCTTCATTGTGCAAATATTAATAGAAAAAAAGTCCATGAAAAATGTACAAATCCAAAGCGGAAAGGCTGTAAAGACGGAAAAAGATGTAGCCATTTAGTTGTTTTAGAAAGGAGTAAACAATATGAATAAACCTCGGTTATTTTTTTTGGTAGGACTTAGTGGTTCTGGAAAAAGTACATTTTCAAAAAGTATTGCAGAACAAGTGAAGCCGATTGAGTTTTTTTCTTCTGATAAAATTAGAGAAGAACTTTATGGAGATGAAAGTATACAAGGCAAACCTCAAAAAGTCTTTAACATTCTTTATAAAAGAATTTTTAGTGCTTTAAAAGATGGAAAGAATTGTATATACGATGCTACCAATTTAAAGCAAAAAGATAGACTTCATTTTCTCCTTCAACTTGAACAACAAAAAATCGATTGTGAAAAAATCTGTTGTGTAATGTGTATTCCATTTGAAACTTGTATTGAAAGAGACTCAAAAAGAGAAAGAACAGTTGGGGAAGGCGTAATTATGAAGCAGATGAAATCTTTTGAAATGCCATGTCGCAACGAAGGCTGGGATTGGATAATTACTCATAGAGATTGTTATTCTGATTTATATTCGATCGAAAGGTATTATCAAATGGAAGATCAACCACATGATACTCCTTTTCATAAAGAGACAATTAAACAGCATTTCAAACTTGTAGAAATGCGCGCTATCGATAAAAAAGAAGCTATTCGACTTGCGGCAAGATACCATGACTTAGGTAAATTTTTTACAAAAGAGTTTAAGAACGGTGTCGCGCACTATTACAGTCATGAAAAAGTTTCAGCTTATCTTTGGTTAACTTCAAAAGAATTTTATGATATGGCTAGTAATGGAGCCGAGGAAAAAGCAACCGCACTTGAGGTTCTTTATCTAATCCAATGTCATATGCTCCCCTTCTTTTCTGGCGTAAAGAACGAAGAAAAGATTAAGAGGTATTTCCCAGATTCTAGAAAAGACTTGATGGAGCTTCATTACTGCGACGTCACTGGAAAAATTGAGGATTGATTTTTCTTTGTTTTTTTGATATAATATTTATAGAAAAGAGAAAAGGAGCCAATATAATGAAAGAATATTTTATGTTTTACAAATTTCCTGGGACTGAAGTTTGTGAGAGTTTTTGTGTAAGAGCAAAAGACGAAAGAGCAGCAAAAGATCTTCTCTGGGATTTTCTTATGGGTGAGGAAATTTTTGAAGAGGGTCGCGCCTTCAACTATGGAGTAGAACTTTTTAACGATAATAATAGTGCTCATCATATTGCTCTTGTAAATCAGGAAGGAGAATGGTATTATGCGTGAATATGATTTCTCAATTTTTGAAAATGATGGTAAGTTTGGCGTCAATAGACTCAAAAAAGAATATCCTTTCATGATTGATTCGGCTTCTGAAAATTATAATCTATTATATGAGATGCCAGTTGGTTGGCTTTATGCTTTTGGTGAAGAAATGTTAAAAGACCTTCGCACGGCGATGGGTAAGTACGTTAGTAATTTTCATTGTCTCCAAATAAAAGAAAAATGGGGAGAACTTGTAATTTATTTTGACAGATATTCTTCCGAAGTAGAAAATGTAATTCATAAATATTCAATGCTTTCAAAACAATTTTGTGCCATGTGCGGATTACCTCTTAAAAAAGAAGAAAAAATGCTCTGTAAAAGATGTTTAAATGAAGAAGGAGTTAAAAATGAGAAAAATTGATGCTTTTTTGGATTTTCTTCATGCGCATTCTGATTGGGAAGAATTTTTGACTTCCGCGCCATATAATCTTAAAATTCAGAAAGAGGGTGAGTTCGTATTATTTAAATATGATCAGATTAATTCTGATCTTTCCAATGGTTTTGTTCAGGTGTGTCGTGGCCTTATCCTATTTCATCCAGATGAATATACTTGGAAGATAGCTTGCCACCCTTTCGATAAGTTCTTTAATTTTGGAGAACCAAATGCTGTAAAAATTAATTGGAGAACTGCGACTATTTCTGAAAAAGAAGACGGCTCTTTAATGAAAGTTTGGTGGTGGGAAGGAAAATGGCATCTTTCTACTAATGGTTCTATTGATGCTTTTATAACTCCAGCAAATGATATACACAGTTTTGGAGAAATTTTTGAAAGAGCGCTTCATAATTATGGCTTCGAGAATTTTGAAGAATTTACAGATCATTTATCTAAATCTAACACTTATCTATTTGAACTCTGCTCTCCCGAGAATCGTATTGTAATTCCTTATAAAGATTATCAAATTTTCTTTTTATCAAAAAGAGAACGCTGTTTTGATGTTGAATTTCCTTTTTGGAAAACTCGTGATAGTGTGAAGGAACTTGTAGATTTACCAAAACTTTATAAAGCCAATTTCGATGAACTAATAAGAGCTGTTGAAAATTTGCCTTGGGATGAAGAGGGGTATGTTGTTTGTGATGAAAGATGCCATCGAATTAAAGTAAAATCTCCTGCCTACGTTCTTGCTCATTATTCACGCAACAATAATTGCATTACGAATAAGCGTCTTTTGAAAATCGTTCTTTCTGGAGAGCTTGATGAATTTTTGGTTTATGCAGAAGAATATAAGGATAGGGCTTTAGAGATTAAGCAAAAGATTGAGAATATAAAAAAAGAATGTAGAGCCGCGGCAGAACAGCTAAAAAGTTTTACTACAAAAAAAGAGAAAGCACTTTATATTGGTTCTAATTATACTAGTATTTTGAAGGACTATTTATATGCGTGTATAAATGAAAAAGAAGATAAATTCTTTGAAAAGTTAAACATGAGCTATTGGGAAAAAGTTTTATTTCCAAAAGAAGAAACATAATTATAATAAAAGACTCGTAGATTATCTTCTACGAGTCCTTTTTTATATCACCAAGTACCGCCATCTATTACGATGTCAGCCACAGCTGCACCAACTGCTGTAGCAACTGTATTGTCAAGGTCATCAATTTTCTTTTTTTAAGAATTCTTAATTGTCCTTGCCAAATTGTTCTATTCCCTTTTTCATCTTCTAATATATGATACACATTTAAAAAACCAGTTCTTTTTAAAAGATAATTAGGAATATCAGCAACTATCAGATCATTTTTTACATAAGCCTTTGTTGTGACAGCGTTTTCGTCTTTGGAGAAAGAAAATTCAATATCTTGTCCTTCCATTGCTTTTGGGACAACAACTGAGATATTTAAATCCCATTGAAAAGCATAGGAACGACCGTCATATAACAACATAAGGCTCCCTCCTTAGTAATTCTCTCATAAATTAAGTGGGATTGTTTTAATAAGAATATAAAAAAATTTGAATAAGAAATTAATTGATTTTTACATAAAATTTTGATATAATTATTATAGAAAAAAGGAAAAGAGGTACTTAAGATATGGTTAAATTTTCTGTTCTTTATTATGAGGAAGTTGACGATAAAGTATATAGGGCAACTGGACTTGTGCGCGATGTCAAAGAAGGAATTGATGAGATTGAACGCTATTTTGGGAAAGGGGTTGATGAAGTAACTTTCACTTTTGAAGAGGATTATGATAGAGATATATATATTCTTAAGGATGAGGAACTAAAGGGAAATGACTAATCTCGAAATTGTTGAAGCAATTCTTAGCGAAAGAAGTTGTATGACCTCTAAATCCATTTCAACCGCGGCGATGCGTAAATTTGGAATTTCAATTAGTCCAACTCAAGTCGGAGGTGCGCTTCGTTCCCTTGATAAAAAGGGAAAAATTGGTGTATCCAAGAATGAAAAGAATCAAAATGTTTATTGGATTTTAGAAAGTGAGGATTAATATGAAGCCAAATAGTATTTGTTTTAGCCTTGATAGTTATAAAAATAAGTACCTTGAAATAGAGGACGCGCGCCGTCAAATGTTTGATGACATTTCAAAGTTTATGCGTATTCTTGTGAAGAATGGGTATGTGTGTAAGTTCTATTGTGATGAGCCTGGTCTAGAAATTTATGTAATTCAATTTGATTATAAAGATGAAGAAATGTGCGGCGGTAGCCTTGAATGGGAGTATCATGAATGAAAAAATATATGCTGACAGCAAAAGGTCGTTGTCTTTTAAACTATTTAAAGAAAATTATTGATGGTGATTGGAGAGTTGAGGACTATATTGAGGCCTATGAAGATACTATAAATGATCAGCTTCATTATTTTGAAAGAGTCGGTGTTACTTTAGACAGAAAAACTTTGGCGCAAACATTGTATGATATTGTAGCTACATACGATGGTTTTGAGGAGGAAGAAGATGATTAGTTTTTTGATTGGTCTTTTTATTGGAGCGACCTTTGGAGCTTTTACTATGGCTCTAGTCGCCGCGGGGTCTATTAAAGAGAGTAAGGAGAGAAAATATAAAGATGATTAAAATCGATAATGTTGTACTGCCATCTGTAGATCAGTGGGAAGCAGTTATTAGAGGCATGAGAAATCCACTTAATTCTTGGGAAAGAAGTGATAGTGGTTGGAATTTGCCAAATATTGATGATGATGAAAATAGAATTGTAAATTGGGATAATGAGGGAAATTTCTACGCGATTGGTGATAATGATTTTGATTTAATGAAGCGACTGCGCGCGGCTGGTACAGATCATCGTAAGTTTTTGAGAATGATTCCGGTTTATGTCGACATTACATGTCCTCTCTATTTTGAAAAAGAATTCTCGACTTACAAAATTGGCACTGTTACAAATTCTTGCTCGACTATGCACAAGATTGCGGCGAAAGAATTTACAATAGAGGATTTTAGCTGTGAACATCTCATCAACGATATTAATGAATGTTGGTCTGAGAACATTGAAGCCGGTACTGAATGTCGGAGTACACCTCTGAATATTCTCGAGGATGTGGTATTTGCGTTGAATCAGTATCGCGACAAATATCTCGAAACCAAAGATAAAAAATATTGGTGGCAGATGATCCAGCTCTTGCCGAGTTCTTACAACCAGCGTCGAACAGTTTTCCTAAACTATGAAGTTCTTGCAAATATGTATAAGTCTCGTAAGAACCATAAGCTTAACGAATGGCGCGACTTCTGTAATTGGATTGAGAGTTTGCCTTGCAGTAAGTTAATTACTGGAGAGGTGGAGTAACGATGATGCTCTCGTGTAATCGAGAAAGAACTTGGCTATAAGGTGAAGATAATAATGGTCACCTAAATCTGGATCGCGCCATATACAAAAATGCGAATAAAAAAAGATGAAATAGGAGAGCTATAAGCTCTCTTTTTTCATATCTGATAACTATTCAAAGTTTGAAAAAAGTACAAAAATTTGGTATAATTATTATAGAAAATAAGGAAAGGAATAGATAATATGAAACAGGTTTTTGTTACGTATACAGTTATAAAAGATTTTACAGTTTCAGATGCTACTTCTTATGAAGATATTAAAGAATTGGCAGAAGAGGAAGCTCCTATGGATTATAGCGATATAGAAATCGAGGTGGAGGATTACTAAATGGAAAAGGTAAAGGCAGTTTATGTTGACTTTGTAAAATCGATTTCTTTTGTTGTTCCTGAGAGCACCACTATGGATGAAATCTATGACATGGCCCTTGATGAGGGCGCGTATTATACCTATGATGATATTAAGATTAAAGTGGTAAAAGGAGAAGATGAATGATTACTTGTCAAAATTGTAAATATCTAATGTTTTCTGATTGCTACGGTGAGTGCGCGATTGCTGAGAAGGGTATTGTTAAACCATACTACACTTGTAGAAAAGCAGAGTCAAAATATACAAGGGAAGATCTCGCGCGGATGTTAAAAGAATGTGACAATGGAAATTGTGACAACTGTGAAAGAAAAAAGATTATTGATTGCAATAAAGAGATTTTAGAACTCATTGTAGATCAACTTACTGAATATTTTAGTTTTCTGCGTATGAAAAAGCGAAAAGAAGAATCCAAATATATTCAAGAACTTTTAAATGGTTTCGTTATATGCAACCTATGTGATCAAACGAATTGCGTCAGTTGTTTATGGGGCTATGATAATCCAGAAAAATGCACTCTTTTGAACTTAGAAGTTGAACGAGTTCTTTTAAAGATTGGAGAAGATTATGGGAAGAATAACTGGTAAATTTGATACAAAAGATATTGCTTTTGCTTTTTATTGGTGCCGAAATCGAAGATGTAATGTTTGTCCATTAAGAGAAATTGATCCAAATAAAGAAAGATGTAAGAGTTTTGTAATCCATGAAGTTTTTCACCTTCTTGAAGGCTACAGTAATTTTCTTTCATTAAGTGATAAATATGATAGAGAAAAAGATGCTATTGAAGACTTGAAGCATTGTTTCAGGTTGTGTATTGAAGCTGAAGATGATAGAAACTGTGAGAAGTGTGGGCAGCGCGGTTCTGACACTTGTTTTAATTTAATTCCTAATATTACGAATGCCTTAATGGATTATGCGGAGGAATAAAATGATTATTTGGCATCAGCTTGATAAGAAACCTGAGAAAGATGGCAGATATTTTGCAGATATAAAGATTGGAGAAGATGAAAGATTGGAATATTGCTTCTACTCTACATTAGATAATGTTTGGACACTAAATGGAGAGACAGTTCTTCCAATTCTTTGGGCAGAGGAGGTTATGGACAATGAGTGATTATAGTGAAATTATTCGACTTTTTCAAAATGTAAAAGACAACGCAGATGAACTTGTAAATCTTTTTAAGAGACTTCAAGAAGAAAAAAAAGAAGAAAAAGAAGCAAAAAATGAAAGCTTGATTCGATGGAGAAAATATCCTGAAGAAAAACCAGATAAAAACGGTCTCTATTTTTGTGCGATGAAGAAAGATGATTATAAATGGGTAGAACAATATCTTTACAATAAAGAGAGCGATGTTTGGACTGACAATGTTTCTTTCTCCCATTTCCCAATAGATAAAGTTTATGGGGTCGCGCCGTCTGCATGGGCAATTATTGATTTTCCAGATTTGGAGGAAGAAAATGACTGATTTTATTTATGTTGATGGTGTTGAATACGAACCAGATAAAGAATTGATTGATTTAATTAAAAATCATGCTAATAGCAGTCTGGACAAGGATGATAAGGATGATAATTATTTTGAACGACAGGCAGACCGTAATTGTTACTACTACATAGGACAAGACGGAAAAGTACATGAAGATATCGAAATGAGTACTACTTTTGATAATGACCTATATAAAATTGGTAATTATTGCGCTAATAAAGAACTTCTAAAAAAGCGAGCCGCAGAAGAAACTCTTCTTAGAAAAATGTGGCGCTTCTCCTTGACACATGGTGGTGATAAAATTGACTGGAACAATGAAGATACTCAAAAGTGGTACTTAGGTTTCGACTCAAAAAGAAGAGGAGTCATGGTTTCTTTCGTGAATGCATTACGTCAAATGGGTGTTATTTATTTTAACTCAAGAGAAGTCGCGGAAGAAGCTAAAAAAGAGTTTGAAAAGGAGTTTAAAGAAGTTTATGGAAATTATTGAAATAACACCAATTTTGAAAAATTTGGGTATTGGAGGATAAATAAAGATGGAAATTCTTACAAAAACTCCTATTAATGGCTCTCTTTGGGATAATCATATAATTTTATCAGTTGTGATGGTATTTGCTTTCATTTGCACTCTTGGTTTTATTTTTGGCTTCGCGCCATTGGGATCAATTAGAGATAAAATCAGTACAGTTTGTATGTGGACAGCTTTCATTGGAGTTATTGGCTGCTTTGTTTGGTTGTTATTAAATGCAGCTATACCTGGCGCGCCGACTGGTCGTTACAAATACGAGGTAAAGATTTCAGATACCACTACATTTAAAGAAGTAACTGATAATTATAAAATCATAGATAACCGAGGACAAATTTGGGTTTTGGAGGATAAAGATGACTAAACTTGATATATTTTTAATGAGAGAAGCCGTAAAAAATATTTGTTCTTCTTCAAAAGAAAAAGTCCTAATAACAGATAAGGTTCTTCTTTCTCTTTTAGACGACATGGAAAGAAGCGACGCCCTGATTGATGACAAAGATTGGTATTTAGAATTAGTGAAGCCTCTCGAAGATCAAGTTAGAGATTTGGAGAAAAAGATTAATTACCAAGATAAAATTATTAAATGTCTTGCAAAGAAATCTATGGGAGTTACTAATGAGAGTTAAGAGATGGGTTTATATTTGTGATCATTGTAGAAAAGCGGAGTTAGAACCAGAGAGTTATGTTCTTTTCAATAGAGTCGTAAAACGATTGCCTAAGGACTGGAGCAAACTTGGAAAAGAAGTTTTGTGTCCGAGGTGTGCGGCTGTCTATTCTCGTTTTAAAAAGGAGTGGGAGCAGGAAAATGACATGGAAGTATGAAAAATTCAAATGCGATAGTATCTACGCCTTCTGTCCGAAATGTGGAGTACCACTACGGATTTTGTTCCTGAATGTTATATTGAAAGGATGAATAATTAATGGGACTTGATAATTCTTTTCGCATTACAAACATCAAACACGAAGAAATCCCACTTTGGGTAAAATTGCCTTGGGGATGGGACGATAAAGACGAAGCTCAAGACATTGTGTATTTCAGAAAATGCTGGGGAATCCGCAATGAGATTCTTAGATTGCTGCATTCTTCAGACCAGGAGTATGAAATTCCTGTCGAAGAAGACGACTTATTGCCAATCGTAAAAATACTCATGAAGTACCTTAACGAAGCATATTACGACGAAAACGCAGACTCTATCTGGGAGTTTGAAGAGGCTCACGATAATATTCAGCAGAGTATTATAAATTTAATTTGGTTGAAAACGTATATGGACAAACATTCAGACGTAATGTGCCATTTCTATGATAGCTATTAAGGAGGATTGTTATGATATACACTTCTAAAGATAACACTGGCGTGATTATATCTTGTAATTGCGGCTGTGGTGATGGATATTCATTCCAACTTTCTCAAGAAGAAGATCTTTATTGTTTTAGCTCTTGTATTACATCAAAATTCTTAGCTGAATCGAAGTCGCGCCGACTTCGCCAAAAATTGAAGATGATTTGGTCAATTATTCGTGGTAAAGATTATATAAATCACGATGTAATCTTAAACCGTGCCGAGTTAAAACAACTAGCCGAAATTTTTGTAGCAATGTCAAATAGAGAGGTTAAAAATGAAAAGTCGCTTTGAAAGAGCAATAAAAGATTTATGTATTGTTTATGGTAATTGGATGCTTCTTGATGGAAATTGGGAAAACGTGAGGATTACTAAATACGAAGCCGGTATTGGTATTTTTTGGAGAGAAAACGGAAAGCCACGGTATCGCGCCATGAATGCAAATGAGTTTTTGGAAAAGGTAGACAATGATGAAGTAAGACTTGGTTGCGCCGATCTTTACCATCGAAGGGACTTAGTTGATCGCGCAGGTAATCTGGAAATCATAACAGAATATGACGAGGTGGAATAAAATGGAAAGATGGAATTGGGGTCGAAGAACTTTGTTATATCTTGCTGCGGCAGGCAGCGTTGAGTACATCCTTAGAAATTGTCCTAATTGGTTGCAAGCAATTGGTTGGGGAATTTTAGCCGGTGCTTATTTTTATGATAGTATTGAAAGTGGGAGAGATGAAAAGTGAAAGCAGCTTATATTTATCCAATTCGCGCGAATATTACTGAAGAAATGAAAAATGAGTTGCGTATCTATTGTGACACAAATGGCGCGAAAGTGAGTGAGGTAATTCGAGAAGCCTTATCTGAATTTTTATCGAAGTCGCGCCTTCAGCATTCAAACTAATAATATTTGAAATTCGTACAAAAATTTGGTATAATATTATTAGAAAATGAGAAAGGAAGTAGATACTAAATGACAAGAAAGCATTTCATTAAAACTCTCGTTGGTTTAAATCATAGAGCGCACGCAGCAAAAATATCTATAACTTCTATTAGAGACGTTAATTATAATACATTAAATAAAAATATTCCATCTCTTTCGTATGTTCAAAAAATAAGTCCTTTTATTAAAGACTGGAGCGATTTTCTTAAAATAATTTATGACGCGATTGGTATTAGTTCGATGGACGATTTAATGTAAGGAGGACTGTACAATGGTTTATGAAACTGATATTATTCCTTCCTTTAAGCTTAATTTCGATATAGATTGGCGTGACCTCGACAAAGACAATCGTGAATATTTTAAAAAGAAATTTGTTATCGCTGATGCTAACAAACCGATGTATGTAAGTTTCTTTAATGGTAATGTGTCTATTGTTTATAAAAAGGAGATTTGAAAATGCTAGTACAGTTGAAATTTTCTGGAGAAGCGGAAGTTCATGTTCCTGATTGGTATTTTGATGAAGAAGTTGATAAATATCTCGAAGATTTTATTTGCACGTCTGTTTGCGGCGACATGGTAAATGAATATGAATGGGTGGAAGTAGATTCTAATGAGAGATCCGAAGAGAATTGATAAGTGTTTGAATGCGCTTCGTGAGGTTTGGTACGAATTCCCAGATTGGCGCTTTATGCAGCTCATTTGTAACTTTCAGAGTTGGATGGGGATGGATGGCTTCATCTTAGAAGATGAAGATTTTCAGAAAAAGCTTAGCGAGTATCTTAATAGATTACAAAAGACTAGGAGGATTCGAGATGAAAATTAATAAAACCACTTTTGGTAAACCATGTTTTAAAGCGCTTTATGGTTCTCAGAATTATCGTCTTAATTCAGAAAATTCAGATAAAGATTATAAGGTACTTGTAAAGCCAGATTGGAAAGATTTTATCGATGGTCGAATCTCAAGATTCAAGCAAAGAAAGAATGCGTTTGGTGGATATGATACTTCAATCGATTTTCGAAGATGGTTTGTTGATTTGAGAAAAGGAAACTTTAATGCGCTTGAACTTCTTTGGAGTGTTGACAAACACGCGATGAATGGATATGATTTTGTTTTTAATGAAATAGTTGAAAACCGAGACTTAATTGCGAAGTCCGCGCGAAGTGGAACTTTTAAGGCAATTAGAGGTATGTGTCATAAACTCTCTAATAATCTTTATCCAACTCCAAAAGAAATGTCATATCAAATGATGTTTGGGGAGTGGCTGAAAATTCTAGCTGATGGCGGTGAATACAAAGATTTCTTTGACATCGCGCCCTCTACTTTTGAAAGAATAAAGGAAGTAAAGAATGGTTTAGTAAAACCAACCGACAAAGAATTGAACGGGTGGAGAAAAATCGAAGAAAAAATTCCAGAAAATTTTCCATTTAATTTGGAAGAATTACTCATGTCTTATGAAGAATCAATTTTATTTGAGTAAAAATTTTCCAAAAAAATCGAAGACGACGCTACTTCTAAATTCTAGCTGATGGACTAAAACTATCGAAGTCGCGCCGTCTTCAAACCAATTTCTAGGGCACTCGTATACGTAATACGTATACGTATTACATATACGTATTACGTATACGTTATGGGAGAAAGAGAAAGGGGAGAAGAAAGGGGTTCTTTCTCTCTTTTCTCGTATACGTATTACGTATACGTTTTCTTCTACGTATTACGTATACGTATTACGTATACGTAACACGTATACGTTTTCCTTCTACGTAATACGTATACGTATTACGTATACATTTTTCTTCTACGTATTACGTATACGTATTATGTATACGTATTACGTATACGTTTTCTTGTACGGGAATTACGTATACGTTTTTTTTCTTGGCTCGGGTGGTGCTTGGGTAAAACGTATACGTTTTTCCTATGGGTATTACGTATACGTAGTACTAGTATTACGTATACGTATTATGTATACGTTTTTTCGTAGAAGAAGGGGAAAACGGGTTTCGGGGCGTTCCCGAGAACGTCGTATATAATAAATGTATTACCTTTACTTACATATAAAAGTGGATTTTTAGTTCTTTTTGCTACGCAAAAATGAACTAAATTGCAAAAAAAATTTTTTTACGTATACGTATTATATATAAGTAGAACGTATACGTTATTCCGTACATTTTTTTGAACGCGAACCGAAAAATTTTCTTATACGTTTTACGTATACATTTTATGTACATATATACGTATACGTTATTGTACGAGAGAACGTATACGTTGCGTTTTGGTTTTGCTTTGAATTTTCGGCGCGGCTCTCTTCAATGACGTCCATTAACTCTGGCTTCTTTTGGGCGAAAAAGTTTCTTGCGCCCCAAATTCCTGTGAAGCTAGAAGTCAAGTCTCGCTTTTCAGAATATATCAAAAATGTCTCTTTCGATTTGTTGTTAAGAGATTGATTTTCGGCTTATTCTGACTTCAAATTTCGGCTGAAAAAATTTCTAATAAAAACGAACATATGTTCGATTGTCTTATTCGATTCAAAATTTGACGGCGCGCCCTCTCTTCAATGGCGTGTTCCAGCTTAGCCATGACGCATCCAAGAGTTAAAAAAAGATGCTTTTTTTTCTTTACGATTATAGGTGAATTTTTATATGATGTTCCTCTACAAATTTCGGAATTTTTTTAAAATTTTTGTAGTTGCAGCTTAGCGGGCGAACATATGTTCGAGTGACGTGTTCCAGCTTATACGCGCGCCCTCATCGTTCCAGCTTATTCATAAAGTGCAGCTTCCAGCTTATTTGACAGCGCGCCCTATATATTAGAATTAATGTCAACTATTTGACAAGGCATTGAAATTGACTCGAACGTTTGTTCGCTTTCATGTCACGACCGAACGTTTGTTCGGAACATATGTTCGCTTTCGCGCTGGAAAGTTATACGACGGTACGAATTTATTGATTTATCAATTTATCAATTTATTGATTTATCAATTTTTGACTTTTTCGCTTTAGTGTGGTAAAGTGCCCGGGCACACGATTTAGCACTTTAATGTATTAAAGTTACGTATAAAAAAAAGAGGGCAAAAAGCCCTCAAATTTCGGCGGAGAAATCCACCCATGTTGGATATTTTTCATAATTGTCAATTCCATCAACTGGAAAAACTCCACCGCAACAAGAACAAATAATCATACTTTCTTCCGGTTTATTTTTATTGTAGACAAGAATTCCGTTGTGTTCATCTGTTTCGCCTGTTTGTCTGAATTTTACTTGATATGCTTCCGCTCTCATTTTTAAAACCCCCTTAATGGAAAATAATTTCGCAGTCTCTCGGAGTAACTTTTCTAGCACAACCAAACGCAATATTTTCATCATTGATTACATCAAATGCGCGGTCGTCACCAATTTTAATATAATAAGAATCACTATCCTCAAAACCCTCACCAATTTCCAATTCTTTAAAAAGAATATCTTTTTTGATTGAATTATCTGTCCATTTCATTTTTATCAATTCCTTTCCTTTTTTCTGTCTATATTATAACATACCATTAAACCAAAAGTGTTAACAAATTGTAAATAACGTTCCTATAATTATACTAAAGCATAACACTATAATTATAATGATTCTACATATGCCAAAGCCAAACGCTTTGAAAGCTTACTAATTTCATCACAGGTTCGTGAGTCAAATGGACGTAACCTGTCTAATGGGCATTCATCACAACGTATATAACGTTGGCAGATTTCATCTTTAATATCTAACGCTTTCAAAATTTGTGCCATATCAAGTTGGGTCTGTCTGTCGCACTTAATTGCCATTATTGTACCGCCCTTCTGATATTAAATTTAATCTATAATAACATAGATTTTCATTCACTCCAATTGAATTGGTCAAAACAGGTATGCTCTTTGATGTATTCCAACTTCTCTTTGTCATTCCACCTTTTCAAAAGATTCATATTGACAGTTGATGCATCGATATCCCACCTTCGAATGAACTCCTCGTAGGTTTCATCTGGATTCTTTTTATAAAAATCAGGTCTAGTGCTATCTCTAAAAATTCCGGAATAGTATTCGGTTGCATATCCGCCAGTTATCATTGGAACACAAATACCAGGTTCTGAAATGATTCTTAGAATAGGTTTGCATTCGCTAGAATAATCAGAAGATAAATCAATATTTACTACATGATTGTTTAAGGTCATATCATACGAGTATAGAGAGTATCCATCCTCAAACTTATCCACACCAATCCTCATCATCCTTCCGCATCTCTGACAAATATGAATGATATCCATATTCTTTTCGCAAGCTTCTTCTACAAGGTCCCAGCTAATCATATGAATACGACCGCATCTGCAAGGATAAACAGAAAACCCATTAGACATATTATTACCTCCAAATTTGAATTCCATTGATGTGTATGCTGTTTCGACTGTTTTAATCATCTTTAGCTAAAAATATCACTGGCGTAATTCCGTACTCATCCTTGTATGCTCTCTTGAATAAACTCGCCATCTGCATTTCATAAAATTTTCCAATCATGACCATTACTGGTTCTTTCATCTGGACACTATATGTTTTGATCCATACTTCATATGCTGTTCTTTTCATCTTTTTTTCTTCCTTTCTTCTTTTCTGTTTATATTATAACATCTTTTCTTTTGTTTGTCAATAGTTTTTTAAAAAAATTTTTCAAAAAGCGGCCGGCCACTTTTCTCTAGTAAAGTGAAAAAGGACGCTTTCGCGCCCTTTCTTTTTATTCTTTGTCAATAGTTTTTTCTTTCTTTTTTGAATCTTCAGTATAAAAAGTTTTATATTCTTCTACATATACATTTTCTATTTCATCATCACACACCCAAGAAATAGAAATGATATTTTGAAGCAGATACATAACGTCATTATCATCTTTAATATATCCATCCGAACGAATGCTATACATAATATATTCTGGACCGCTACAACTTATCGTATCTTCATCGATATATTTAAAACCAGAATAAGAATGTTCTTTCCCATCAACTGTAACAAAGTTACAAGTAAAATGACGAATAGTAGTTGTTAAAGCAGAATCAGAAATAATTTTTTTAATACGTTTAAACATTTTTCTTACCTCTTTCTTTTTACGTATACATTATAAACCTTTTTAGAAGAAAAATCAATAGTCAAAATGCCAAAATTTAATCAAAATTTTTGTATAATTCGCCTCTCTTTTACTTCCAGAGTCTTCCATCAATTTTTGGATTTATACCTAAACAATACATAAAAATTTCTTTTTCAATTCTTACATCATCAATGCCTCGGTGCGCTTCTTCAAAATCATTATTCCCAGTCAAGTATCTATACAAAATTTCTGCTGTAAATCTTTTCTGATTCTTTTTTGTCATGTAGTTGTTTTCGATACAGAAGCGCGTATAATCTTCATTTTCTTTCATTACCTCTCTTGCCATTTTCAAAGTATCCCAAATTTCAACACCATAGGGAAAGAAGAAACGATTTTTTGAAGAAGTCAAATAACGTCTTGAAAGATTTGTTGAACGATTATCAAAACGCGCATTGTGTGCCGCTACAACATCAACATTGTATTTTTTTATGGTCTGGTAAAGAATACGGTGCGCGGTTTCAAATTTTACAAGTTTGCGCGTTCCTTTCTTAATTTCTTTCCAGTATTGAGGGATTTTTTCTTTATAATACGCGCTGTCCATCAATTCTTTATCAAGAAAAATTTCAGCAATAGCGAAGGAATGTTCTTCAAGAATATCGCCGTTTTCCGTGTCGATAACTGCAAAACCAATATCATACGCAATCGGTTCCTCAAGAGAATTTGCGGTTTCCGTGTCAAGCACAATTACATTACGATTCATTTTCTTTTTCTCGCTTTCTTTTCTTTATGCTTCTATTATACAGTATTTGAGTTATTTTGTCAACACCTTTTTGAAATTTTTCTTTGTTATCTTTTTAACAAGCCGCGCCCGGACGGCGCTTCAACATGATAAAGTGATAGTATGGTAATACTTTAAAGCATTAAAGCAAAGGTATAAAAAAAGGACGCTTTCGCGTCCTCTCGTTTAACCCTCTTTCTTTTCCTCTGCTTCTCTTTCTTCCTTCTTGCGCTTGGCTTCCTCTCGCGCTTTCTTGTCGCGCTCGATTTTTTCGCGCTTCTTGCGCTCACGTTCTGCCTTACGTTCCTCTTTCTCTTTAGTCTCGAGCTCGTAATTCTGCGCTTCTTCGTAGCCGTCATAGAGGGACGAACCATCGCGCGAACCCTTCGGCACACTGAAAGTAATGTTCAGATAGCCTTCATCATCACCTTCTACCCACGGAATGGAATAAGTTCCGCTCTTGACCTTGAGAACATCGTTTCCGTTCTTCTCGAGGAATTCTTTGATTTCATTCATGAAACGAGTTTTTACTGCATCAGAAATTTTTGCCATAGTCAATACTTCCTTCCAAAATAACTATTCTTTTTCCCTTTCGGAACACCTATATTATACACCCTATTAAGGGTTTTGTCAATAGTTTTTCAAAAATTATTTTTGCAAGTTTATCGGATCTTCTTGCGTTTACTTTAACGATTTAGTGTGCGAAAGCGCCGCGCCCGGGCGCCGCATCGCACTAAAGTGGTAACGCTTTAAAGTGCTAAAGTGTTAGTGCAGAAAAAGAGGGCGCTTTGCGCCCTCGTAGTTAGAGTTTACTCTACCTCCACTTCTTCATCGGAAGAATCTTCTGCGAGGGAATAAACCTTCACAAGACCTTTACCCTTCTCCTTGCGTTCACCCTTGGAGAGCTTGCCTTCCTCTACCAGCTGGCGGCAGAGAGAAGAAGCCTTCTGAACACTAATATTCAGACGCTCATGCAGTTCGGAAGCGGAAACCTCCGCGTTCATCTCTGCGATGACGCCCAGAATTGCCTCCTTAATCGGAACGTTCTCCAGCTGCGTCTTAGACGGCTTGGAGGTACGAGCCGAATTTCTCTTGTCGATAGAGGCAATCATAGCCTTTGCGTGTTCCGTGATTTCCTCGGAAGCGGAGAGAGCGATAACGGCATTAAGAAATTCTCTGTTAGTCATAATAAATTCCTTTCATTTTAGCGGTAAGTCGCAACCTTAATTTTCTTTGTTCCTCTTGGGAACGTATTCATTATACCATACTTTCGGAAGTTTGTCAAGCACTTTTTTCATTTTTTTCTTTGCGCGTTCTGCGCTGTGCTTTCTTTTTTCTTCCTTTCCCTTTTGGAACACCTATATTATAACCTATTTTTGTGATTTTGTCAATAGTTTTCTTAAAAAAAATTTTGCAAGTTTTTCAATGGATTTTGCATTTGCTTTAACGCTTTAACACTTTATCACGCTAAATCGCGCGCCCGGGCACTCAAAAAGAACATATGTTCGATTAAAATAATGCTTGACAAAACGTATATGATATGATATAATATATTCAGAAAAAAGAAAAGAGAGGAATTACAAATGATACTCTATAAAAAGATGGTTCGATTCTATTCGGTTTTTGATGGTGGAATGGGTTTCAAAGATGAAATTACTCCAATTACTAATTGGATGGATGAAGATAAAATCAGTGAAGAAGATAAAAAGAAGATAGAAGAAATAAAAAAACAACCTTTTACAAGAGTACGACAAAAGACAGAATATGTTTTCGTTAAGGAGGAAGATTAAAATGAATTGGAGATCTGATGGTCAGAATTACATGACAACCTTTGAAGAATTAAAAATTGGAATGACTTTTTTCTTTAATGATATTCCATATCTTAAAACTTCAAAAGAAAACGCATTTAATATTGATGAAAATTTTCAATCTTTTTTTGAACGAGATGACACTGTAGAACCTTGTATGCATGAATTGATTTTAAGACACTAAAATAATGAACTGGAGAAATCCCGTTCATTTTCTTTTTTGTTACTTTAATGCTTTATTTTAGTGAAGTGGCCGGGCGCCTCGAACTGTATATTTATTTTATAATAAAGGAAGACGGTCAATCACCGTCCTCCTCTTCCTCGTCTTCTTCTTCCTCGTCTTCTTCTACTAGATTTTCTTGAAAAATTTCCTCTATTGCATCCAAAACCCTTTCGGAAAGATTATCAAGAGTTTCATTTCTAAGAGATAGAGATAAAAGAGTTCCGAGTAATTCTTCTTTTGTATATTCCATTTTCTCACAAAGTTCATCCAAAGTTGAGCCATCGGTAAAATCAAGACTGTCAATAAAGTACTCGAAAGCCTCTTCTTTTTCTTCAAAAAATTCACCGTCAAGGTAATACATTTCAACCTCTCCAATCAGCAACGAGTTTAAATAAATTCCAAGCACTATACACGTTATCGAACCACTGTCCACGCAGTACATCAAAGAAAGATAATACACACCAGAATAAGAGTACCGCGCCCAGTGTGTAAGTTAAACCAGCAAGAACCTTTTTCATTTTGAACATTCCTTTCGTTTCTTTCTAAGACTATTATAACACATTTCTTTTGATTTGTCAACACAAATTTTTCAGAATTTCTAAAATATTTTTTTCATCAAATGCGTGCCCAGACCATTCAACACGATTTTTATTTTCATCATCAAAGAGAAAACCGCTTGAGAAGTTGCAAACTTCTTGTTTTGGAGTGCCATAGGGAACGACATAAAAATTTTCAAACAAAACGGATTTTAAATGTTTTTTAATCCATTCCTTTTTTACTTTTTCAGTCTCGCGCAGAAAGTCAGAAGAACCACTCTTAGAACCCCAGCTAACAATATTGATTTTCCAACCATTACGCGAAAGCTTATTTAAATATCTTGCAAGAACATTCATGTTTAAAAGGGGCTTTGCTTCTCTATAAGGTGTTGTATCTTCTCTTTCAAGATAACCTAACCAATTTTCAACCCCATAAAAATCAGCCAGTGTTCCATCCATATCAAAGTAAATTTCTTTTGTCATTTTATATTCGCCCTTTCGTTTCTTTCTGGTATTATTATACCATGCGGCATTTAAAAAGTCAATAGTTTTCTGAAAAATATTTTAGAAATTTTCCTTTAATGCTTTAGTGCGCGAAAGCGGTCGGGCAATTATTTTCTAGAAAAAAATTCTATTATTCTCGGTATGCGCCCGGGCACCGAACTTTATCAAACTAAAGTGTTACTATAATAAAAATTTAGAGAAAAAGAAAGAGTGTAGATAAACTACACTCAAAATTCTTTTAGATAAAATCTGGAATTTTTTTATTCAATGCATGGCAAATTGCAACCGCTTTTCCAATCGTTATATTAAATTTATCCTTCGTTGAACATCTAGAAAAACCAGTTTTTCCATCGTGCAGTGCAACAAAAGTAACATGTAAATTTTTATCAGAAAGAATATACTTAATTTTTGAACGGTTTTTATTTATAATATCTTGTGCCCATACAATTTTCATATTAGATGCGGTAATATATTGTAAAAATATTCCGTCTTTTTTTCTAACTGCATTTAAACTAATGACATTTTCGGGAATTTCTACTTCATCATAATTTGTACCGACGCCTTTAAGGCCTTCAATTTCATCGACGCTTTTAATGCCTTCAATTTCATAATAAAGAGTATTCCTTTCTTATTTTCTGTAATTATTATAACACATATTTTTGTAAAGGTCAAGAATTTTTTAAAAGATTTTCAATTTGTTTTATTTTAAAATTGGAAAAATCTTCAATCATTTCATCTTCAATTAATCTTTCTAACAATTCACTATCATTTACATTTCCGTTTAGATTGAAAACCATCGAGGCAATATTATCCCTATACTTTTTATAAAAAACTTCTTTGAAAGCGGGATATTCTTCTATAATTTCTTTTTTAACTTTTTCAAGAAGAATTTGCTTTTTGTCCTTTTCTTCTTCTTGTGAAGATTCTTCAATCAAGTCTTTTCTTTCTTTTTCTTCTGAAAGTAAAACACCTTCAAAAATTTTCTTTCCTAGACTGTTAAGAGCCGACCATTTTACATTGTTCAATACAAAAAAGAGAAGCGCCGCGGTGTTGCCGTCATGATATTGCTTCAAGTGCCATTCTATTTGGCTATAAGGTTGTACCATTGAAACCGCTGAAAGAATTTTACCAATGAAAGCTACTTCATAATTATATCCAAGTGGCGTGCCATCCCCAAACCTTTCCACTTCTGGCGACCAAAAGTTCCATTGCTTATAGATTTTTCTAATATCTAAATCATCTAGGTATGATTCCATCAAATTAAGAATTTTCTTATCTTTAACTATTTCATATACATAATTATTTGTAATTCTCATAATTAAATTCTTCTTTCTTTTTCTTTCTATACTTATTATAACATAATTAAAAAAGAAAGTCAATAGTTTTCTTTCTATCTTTAAAACTTTTTTCTTTTCTAGCTTCCAGCTTCTTTACTAGCTTATTATTAGTTAAGTCTAAGAAAAGAAAGAGAAATAAAGAGAAAAAGAAATCTATTGATTTTCTTTCTTTTCCTTCAACTTTAATAGATAGAGCTTAGGAGAAGGGCTTTATTCCTTTACTCTATTAAAGCGGAATTGGTGTAAAGCTTTTCAGCTTTACACCCTCCTCTCGAGCCATTCTACAATTTTACCATAGTTACGAGAACCGCGGATTTTACCGTGCTGTTCAAATTCTCTTTTATCATAGAATTCAACCATGAAGTCATAGAAGTCTGTATGGCTCATGATATAATAAACGAAACTATCATTCACTAAAATACCATATGCAACCTCGGAAGCGGCATCGCGCATGGTGTAGTCCTGAAGCTGAGAATAGAAGTCTTCGCCATGGAGAAGCCCAGCCGATGCAAGGGAAAAGCGCCCGCTTTTAACGCTGATACCCTGCGCGGGCAGGTCGGCTTCGATATCAAAACGGATACTATTATGGTCATATTCAAGCTTATTGTTGAAGTAGTAGTTTAAAACCGCCTCGGCTACGTTCCCTTCATTGCAATAATGCGCGCCGTCAAAAGTCCACTTCGCGCCCTTGCGGCTATTATCAAACTTTACGCTTTCGGGCATTTTAACGATAATTTTTTTCATTTGTAAAAACCTCTTTCTGTTTTTTGTTTACGCGTTTATTATACACGCTTTTTTTCAATTTTGCAATAGGCAAACCATCCAAATATGACTTGACTTTTTTATGCAAAATGACGAGGAATTAGTCCGGGCTAACGGTTCGGCATTCTGCACAAATGGAGGGGGGTATAGTTTAGTAAAAATGACGAATCTGGAATCGGGTCAAAAAACGGGCCTAGCACTTTTTCTAGGATGATATGGAATTTAGTTAGTGTGATATGGATTTAGTTAGGGTGATATAAAAATTTAGTTAGGATGCTGCCGAAATTTGAAAATCTTCCGAAAAAAATGTATACTTTAATCATGAAGAAAGGAGGAGGAAAAATGAAATTAGATCTTGACTTTTCGATTGGTTCATCAGACGACCGCGCGAAATTCGTCTCGAAGTATCTAAAGTCAGTTGACCCCACAACTTTGACAGATACGAATCTCGAACTAATCGGAACATACATATTATGGGGCAAAGACTCCGACGGTTTTAATGCAAAACAGAAAAAACTCGTCCAACTTAAATCAAAATATTCGACCTGGGATCATCTTGAAATCGCTTCGCTTGACCAACTCCAAGAAAACCCCACTTTCAACGAAGCAGAACTTAGGCCGATTACTGATACCCCTCTTATTAAAAGAAAAGCATCATTTTCACGAACAGAGGCTCGTCGATTCGCCCCGCCCGAAATTCTTTCCGAACTCGAAAAACTTTGGAAAGAAATCGACAGAATTGAGTTGGGCATTAATTATTGGGAAATCGAACATAAGAAACGCACCAAGCCGCCACGAGAAGCACTTCTCAAAAGATTCTTGTCCGAAGAAGCCGAATCGATACGGCGTGCAGCTCTCAAACTCAATCAATATTCCTATTTGAAACAAAGACATCTCCTAGTTGCAAAACGAACTGAACAATATTCTTACCAGAATTCGTGGACGCGCCATATTCAGAGGAGAGATTCAATACCAGTTCCAGAACACCCAGTAACCCCAATTTTCGGAGACAATGTAGACGTACTTCCTGCTGGTTTTAAAACAAAAAGCGCACTCTCGAAAAAGATTTTTCCAGAAGAAGGATGGCCGATCCCGAATTTTGAGGACGAAGAACTTAGACGTTTAAGTGATATTCTATGGACAAAATCTTCGACACCGCGCCATCTCGATTTTTCGGATGAAAAAAACGTTGCTGCATTTCTTAAGGTTTTTGAAGACATTCATTTTGATTTAGAGGATCTTCCATTTGAATCAACGATGCGCGAGGTCTTCGATACTTTTGAGTGGTATGTAGAACGCGCTGGATTAACAGACACGCAGAAAGAAATTTTGGATATGAAGATTAGACACGAAGTTAATGATAAGATAGCAGAGGTCGTTAATCAGAAATATCAAAAGTCCTATGGATCAAATTATATTTCAACCATCTTTCATAAAAGGATTGTGCCCGCTATCGTGAACGCGGCGCGACTTCATCGAGAAATATTGGAGAATTGCGCGTTCCCGGAAAATTTCAAGAAATGTAAGGATTGCGGCAAGATTTTACTTATAAGTCCAGAGCTTTTTATGCGCAAAAGTCAATCAAAAGATGGTTTCTCACACTATTGTAAAAAGTGTGATAAAATTAGAAGAAATGAGAGGTATAGATGAATTGAAAGAGACAATAGAACAAAAGTTTATGCGCGCGCTTATTAAACTAGAACCGCAAGAGTTCATTGGAGTTTGCCGCATTTTTAAGGTTAGACTTTTAGAAGAAGATAAAAAAACGGCGCGCGACTTCATTGATATCTTTTCTGATTTAATTGAGAATTATTCAAAAGCCAATCGAGAAAGAAAGCGTGAAGCTCTAAAAATTGTAAAGGAGGCGACGAAGGTTGATCGCTCCAAAAATACCAAAGAAAAAGCCCTCACTAGTGATGCGGACGTGTCCACGGTGCAAGCAGATTCTTGAAGAAGATGATTTCGCGTGTACTCATTCTTTTTTCTTTCCAGATGGAAGACTTCCAGTTTGTAATGAGTGTATTACAAATTTTTTAAAAGAACATATGTTCGATTGGAAGTTTGTGGATAAAATTTGTCAGTGGGCTGATATTCCTTTTATACCGAAAGAATGGGAAAGGTTGCGCGAACTCAATTCAGAAGAAACTGTTTGGGCATCTTATGCAAAAGTTTTTGCGGCAGATGATTATAAGAGTTTGGGGTGGGATGATTATTTTCACCAATATCAGAAGCTTAAAGAAGCTGGACTAATAGAAGATGAAATTCCAATAGTGCGCGAAGAGCGTTATAGAGAGTTGAGACGTAGTTGGGGCGCTAATTATGATGATGACCAACTTAATTACTTAGAGGATTTATATAAAGGGCTTTTGCTCTCACAAAATGTAAACGGCGCGCTTCAGATAGACCAAGCTAGGAAACTTTGCAAACTTTCGCTTGAGATTGATGATCGTATCCGTGCTGGTGATAAGGATGTAGATAAGTTTATGTCTTCTTATGATAAGATGGTCAAAACAGCAGAGTTCACTCCAAAAAATGCAAAAAATGCGGTAGACTTTGATAGTGTGGGCGAACTTGCCCTTTGGCTAGAAAAGAGAGGGCATCAAAATAAGTTTTATGACAATGTTACTAGAGATGTTGTTGATGAGACTTTAAAAAATATTGAGAATTGGAATCAGAGACTTTATATTAATGAGAGTGGCATTGGAGAAGAAGTTAGCGCACGAATTGCTGCTTTGAAAAATGTACAAGAAATTGAGAATATTTATGGGACTCAGAAAGATTTTGATTCTGATGAATATACAAATGATGCTCTGAAATTTGAAGATGAAGAGGAGGATTTTGAAGCATGAGTGTAATTACGTTGCGCGATCCCCAAACAACCTTTTCAAAGACAGATCGAGTTTATAGAGATGGAATTGAGTTAGAAAAAGGAGCAATTATTACTGAATCCTTTTTAGAGAAGAATGAAAATTTTTTGGCGGAGCAATTAGATTTGTGGACTGTGTATCCTGATACATATCTTGATACAATAACACCAAAAAGTCAAAATATATCATTATTTATGTATCAGAGAATTTTCTTGCGCGCGTGTATGCGTTATAATCAGCTTTATATTACAGCGGCTCGTGCGACTTCAAAAACATTCCTTTCTCTTTTAGCAAAATATCTCCAATGTATTTTTATTCCAGGACATCGTTCCTTTATAGTCGCGCCGAATAAGTCCCAAGCGGCGAAGATTGCAAAACAGAAAATACAAGAATTTTGGAGAATATGGCCACTTTTAAAAAATGAACTAGAAATTTACAATGGACAAGTAAGAGCCAGTTTTGGTAAAGACAGCGTTGAGATTTACTTTAAGAATGGATCTTATTTTAGTGTAGTTGGGGCGAATCTAATGCCCTCCCCTGTAGTAATACACGGGTAATAAACTCTTTTAACTGCTGGAACATCCGAAAACTTTTCAAGCTACAAATATTATTCCTCTATAATATTGAACGCGGCGAAAGCAGAAAAAATTGAAAAGGTGTAATATGGTGAGAGCCTAAGTTATAATAAAGGACAATCAGCAACCAGAATAGGAGGAGAAGTAATGGATAGAATTAGTAAGAAAGAATATCAAGAAAGATTAAATAGCTTATTTCCAGACGAATCAATTTTATTATTAAAATATACTAAAGCATCAGCTCCTTGCACTTATAAATGTTTAAAATGTAACAATGAATATACTATTTACAGGGCTGGAGATTTACAGAGAAAAAAACATATTTGTAATTTTTGTTGGTATGGCGCAGGACAAGGAAAGAAAACAAAAAATCAAAAAGAAAAAGCTTTACAAATAATAGAAGAAGATGGTGATAAAAAATTTCTTGAATTTGGATATAATAAAAAAATTTATAAGCCAACAATTAAATTTAAATGTTTAAAATGCGGGGAAGACGCCGAACTTGCTTTGGTTTATTTTGTAAATAAACATTCTTGTCCACATTGTTCTTACCAAGCAAGACATTTGACAACTTCAGGAGTTCAAATGAGATTTCCCGAGGATTATGAAATGTTGGAAGAATATAAGGGAACAGATAAAAAAGTTTTGATCAGACATAAAAGCTGTGGTTTTATTTGGAAAGTAACTCCACATGAAGTACTTAGCGGTTATGGTTGTCCGAAATGTAATAAGAGAAATTCTAAAGGTGAACAAAAAATTATAAAATTTTTACAAGGAAAAAATATTGACTTTGAAAAAGAAAAAATTTTTGATTGGTGTGGAAAAAGAAGATATGATTTTTATTTACCTAGTTATAATTTAGTTATTGAATACATGGGACAACAGCATTATTTTGAAACGAATTTTTTTAAAATTCCATTGGAAGAGCAAAAAAAGATTGATAAGTATAAAAAAGATCAAGCATTACTTCATAATTTATATTATCTAGAAATTTCTTATAAAGATTTTGATAATATAGAAACTATTTTGGCTCAACGACTATCCCTTGTGGAGTAGGATTTATTTCCGAAAAGAAGAGCATCCTAATGGGATGAAGATATAGTCTAATCTATATAGAGATATATAGTATAGTAAAAATGATTGGATTCTGACCGTGGTTTAAGAAACCATAGCGGTCTACTTGATGAGCTGCGCGACCTTGATGGTGATATGGTATCCGAAGTTATTTTGCCTCAGTTAAATGTATCACGTCGTATGTCAAATGGTTTAGTCAATCCTTATGAAAAAGTTAATCAACAAGTTATTTGCGCGACTTCAGCAGGTTCTAAAACATCATATTCTTACGAAAAACTTATTGATATGTTTTGTGATGCTATTATACATCCAAAAGAAAGTTTTGTCATAGGGCTGGATTATCGCATACCAGCAATGCACGGACTAATTGATTTGAACTACGTTAATAAATTAAGAATGTCGTCAGCATATGATGAAGCTACTTTTGCAGCAGAATTTTTAGGAACTTGGATTGGAGGTTCTACTGAATCGTGGTTTGACTTTGAAAAGATACAGAAATATCGAAAAATAAAAAATCCAGAATTGTTTGCAAAATATAGAGACAAGAAAGAAATTTTCTACTTAATTTCAGTGGATGTGGGTAAAAAAGAAAATTTGCTCCTTTGTATAGCAATATACAAAGAAAAACTATCTTAAGTGCTGGGAACTCCTAAAGACTTGAATACCTAACGACCTTGTTGATTTAGGTTACGAAAGTAGAAATAAATTCAATGTATGATTCATGGTGTAAGCCTAAAAATTACAAAATGGACGATCAGCAGCCAAGTTTCTTAAACAAGAAAAAGGTTCAACGACTATCTCGAAAGAGAGTAGGGGAAAGCTCCTCGAAATAGATAGCTTCTTAAATAACAAAGAAGAAGATATAGTCTAATCTTTATGGAAACATAAAGCCCTATGGCATAGAATTAGCGATTCTATGTAAATATAAATGAGATTAATCGACTCCACTGTCGCCTGCATATTTCGTGTCAACATTAAAGACGGAAAATATTATTCAACTTTAGTTAATATTGAAGTGCTTGGAAAAACTACAGAAACAAAAACCTTCACACAGCAGGCAATAGATATAAAGTTATTAGCAGAAAAATACAATCCAAAGGAAATTTTAATAGACTGCAACGGCTTGGGTAAACGTCTATGCTCAAGTAAAACCTTCTTAACTGCTGGGAACCCCTAACGTAAAGACGAGGGCAATCAGCAACGAAGCAATTAAATATAACACCTTTTTTGGAGGATGAGTACATGAAGAAAATTGAAAGCTCAAAATATACTTTTAGAACTAATTACTATGCTGACGAATCTGGTCATATTTGGTCAGAGTATAAAAAAGATTTTCTAACAGAGTATGATGACAAGAATGGTTATAAAAAAGTGGTTTTGATGACAACGGATAAACCCGTTGGAAAAGGACATCGTTTTAGTGTTCATCGTCTTATTTTATCAACTTTTTGTCCAAACAAGAATGGTCATTTACTTACTGTTGACCATTTAGATGGAGATATTACTAATAATAAATTAGAAAATCTCAGATGGGCAACGATGAAAGAAAATTTAGAAAATCCAAATACTCTTCCTAATAGAAGATGTTATGATCAAGATGGATTATCTAATTCCAGTTCTAAATTTACAAAAGAAAGTTTAGAAAATCTTATTTTAGATATAAATAGCGGTAATTTTAAAAGAAAGGAAATTTTAGAAAAGTATTGTATTTGCGATGAAACTTTGAGAAATATAATTTCGAAAAAAACTTATAAAATTGAGCTTGAAAATGTTGAAATTACTCCCAAATTCCTTTCAGGTTATAGTAGGGATACAAGAGGAGTAAAAAATGGAAGATCAAAACTAACAGAAGATGATATTAGAGAGATAATTTCTTTGATAATAGAAAAGAAAAAAACTCTGAAAGCTATTGCTTCTCAATTTGGAGTATCAATTTCAACAATAAATAGAATAAAATCAAAAACTTCATGGACCGAATTGACGAAAGATGTTATATTTGATTGAACGCTCAACGACTATCCCGAAAGGGAGTAGGACCAAGTGGTCCGAAATGGAAGGTACTCTTAAAGAGTAAAGATATAGTCTTATCTATATGGAAACATATAGCAGTTCATAAGAGAACGCGTATAAAATAACGACTTATACGGAAAATAATGTTAGGCTTAGCCGATGAAATGATAAAAACTCAAGTTGACGGACTTGGCCGTGAGTTACCACCATACGGTTTTTTCAATGATGATAGCTATAAAAAAATTCAACCAAAGGATTGTGTCAATATTCTCTATTCAATGAAAGCAAATGGTCCACTTAAATCAAAAATTCACGGTAATGCTTATGCGAGATTAAATGGTGGGTTAGTTCGCCTTTTAATTTCGGAACAAGAAGCGCGCACGGCTCTTCTTAATACTCAAAAAGGTAGAAAGATGTCTACAAGAGAGCGTGCAGAACGTCTATTACCTCATGAGATTACTACAAAAATGATTGAAGAGATGTGTAACCTTCGTGCGAAGCGAACAGGTTTAGATATTGTACTAGAACCTATCAATACTCGTTTTCATGATGATAAATATATGTCATTTGCTTATGGATTATGGAGAATAAAAGAATTAGAAGAAGAAGACTTCAAAAAAAGGAAAAAAAGATCTGGAAAGAAGAGACAATTAATATTCTTTACTGGAGGGACGTAATTGGAAAGAAATAATGATTTTCTCACCTCCTATAAGAGAGTGCGAGAGCAACTGGTTTCTAAGAGCCAAGACCTCAATGATGATGTTGATTATTTGACTTATCGAAGGACTTCACGCACTACAAAAAATTATTCTTTAAAAGAAGTCGATGATATTATTAATAGTGGTACTCTTTCAAAGAAAAGAGAATTGTCACGAAATTATTTTATTAAAGATGGATTGTACAAAAGAATTTGTACACATTATTCTACTTTGTACATGGGACTTGGTATCTTAGTACCAAAATTTGGTTTTGGAAAGGATATGAAGTCGTCAAATGCTGAAAAGAGATATTATAATGCGCTCGCCTATCTTGATAAAATGAATTTAAAGGAATTGGAACAAAAGATTGTAATGACTGCTATTGTTGATGGTAGTTATTTTGGCGTTCTTCAAGAAGTAACAAAAAATAATTTTACGGTTTTTGATCTTCCCGCGAATTATTGTCGTTCAGAGTTACGAGATCTTGCAGGGCGCGATGTTATAGAATTTAACGTTTTATATTTTGATGACATTTTAGATGAGACTGTCAAAAAGGAAACGATAAGTAATTTCCCAAAAGTTATTGGACAACATTATCAGAAGTATCGGAGAGGTAAAGTCTCTACCTCTTGGGTAAGAATTCCCACTGATATTTCCTTATACTTTTCTTTCTTTTTAGATGATACTCCTCCTTTTATAAATGTTATCCCATCTACTATCCAATATGATGAAGCAGTAGAAACAGAAAGAGAAAGAGATAAAGAAGAAATTAGAAAAATTATTGTACAAAAGATCCCGCATCTTCAAGATGGCACTCTTTTATTCGAGCCAGATGAAGCCCTTGAAATGCACATTGGCGCGGTAGACATGATGAAAGGTAATAAAAATCTGTCTGTTTTTACTACTTATGGTGATGTCGAAAGTATTGTTTCAAAAACGGGTTCTGATGCAGGACAAAGTAACTTAGAGAAGATGCTTCAAAATGTTTATGCTGAAGCAAGTGTTAGTCCTCAAATATTCTCTCCAACAGGCTCCCAGGCGCTAGATACTTCTCTAAGAAATGATACGGCTTTCGTTTCGATTATTATGAATAAGATTAGCCGTTTTATTTCTGATTTATTGAACTATCTTTTTGGAAATACAAACATTAGTTTTAAATATATAATTCTTCCAATTACTTATTATAATCAGTCAGATTATGTGGCCGACGCTTTCAAACTCGCGCAGAGTGGTTATAGTTTACTATTGCCAAGTATTGCAATGGGTATTGAGCAAAGTGAACTTCTTGGTTTGAAGAGTTTGGAAAATGATTCTATGAAGTTAAAAGATATTTTAATACCTCTTGCTTCATCTTATACTGAAAGTGGTTCTGATTCATCAAACGAGCCAGGTCGTCCAACTATTCCAACAGAAAAGAAGAAATCATCGACAATCGCAAAAGAAGAATCCATAGATAAGAGGGGAGGTATAAATAATGAATAAGTTTGAGTTTCCCGTAACTGTCTATGGGAATTTAGAAAAATATAATGATGTTACGTCAAAGGCGCGCTGCCGAATTTTTTATAAATATGGTAACAGAAATGGTACTTATATAACAGATGAGTTCGCAGAAAAACTTCTTTCAACCATAGCTTATGCGCCAGTCAAAGGTATCTTTGAATATGACGACTACACAGATCATGGAACGAGAAGAAGTGAAGGGCGTATCTATGGTATAGTTCCTGAAAATTATCATTTAACTTGGGAAGCACATATTGATGAAGATGGGATCGAGCGCACTTATGCGTGCGTTGATGTCATTATTTTTACAGCTTTATATAAAGAAGCAAATGACATCATTGGTAAATCTCAATCTATGGAACTTTATGAGCCAAGCCTTCAGTATCATAAACAAATTATTGATGGACAACAATATATTGTTTTTGACGATGGTTGTTTTCTTGGCTTACAAGTTTTAGGAGATGAAGTAGAACCTTGCTTTGAGGGCGCTGCTTTCTTCTCATTGCGTGAAAATATTGAACAAGCAATTAGTAAAATTCAAGAATTAACCAATACCTTTACAAAAAAGGGAGGAAAAGAAGAAGTGAAAGTTAATTTTAAGCTTTCTGATAACGATAAGTATGAGCAGATTTTTAACCTCTTAAATACTAATTTTAATGAGGAAGGAAATTGGACTGTTACTTATGGTATCGGAGAAATTTATGACGACTACGCTCTTGTTTACAACCTTGAGACAAAAGAGGTTTTTAGAGCATATTATCAAAAAGGCGAGGATACAGTGACTCTTGGTGATATGAAGAAAGTTTATATTATTGATGTTACAGAGGAAGAAAAAGTTACTGTTGATACTCTTAGAAGATTAAATGGTGAAACTTACGAAAAGGTTGAACCAGTCCTTGAAAGTGCTAAAGAAAATTTTGAAAAAATTTCTGAACTTGAGGACAAAAAAGTAGAGTTAGAAAACTCTGTTTCTACTTTAAATACAGAAAAGAGTGCACTTGAAGAGAAGTTTAATCTTTCTCAATGTGAAAATGAAACTCTTAAAAATGAGATTGAAGCTTTAAAGTCTTATAAGCTAGGGATTGAGAAGGAGCAAAAAGAAAGTGTGCTTTCTGAATATGAAAATCAACTTTCTGATGAAATCCTTAATTCTTATAAAGAAAAGATTAATGAATATAGTGTTATTGATCTTGATAAGGAATTAGCTTATGAACTAAAGAAAGCAAATATTTCTGCTTTTACTAAGCAGCCCGAACAAAAGTTCGTTCAGAAAGACGGCATTGTGAAGACCGGCTTAGATGAAATTTTAAATAAATATGTTAAGTAATGGAGGCTTAAATAATGGCTACACAAAGATTAGTTATTGACGGCTATGGTCAGGTAGAGCTTAATAACGTAGCTTTTAGACGTGATGGTCGTATCGAAGCACAGTGTGCGCCAGACCCAACAGATTTTAAGAATATTCCTGTTGAAAATGGTATGATTCTTGCTGTTGACGCTGCAAACAGAGTTGTAAAACTTCCAGTTGATGATAGTCTACCACTTGCTCTTGTTTATAGTGCTGAGCATATGTATGACGAGAGAACTCCTGGTTTAAAGAACTTTAAGCTAAATAGTACGGATGATTTTTATCCTCGCCTTGGCTATCTTGCAGTTGGTGATAAGTGGCATACAAATACAATTTGCTATGATAATAGTGAATTCACTTCAGAAGGAGAGCTTTTAAAGGCTCTTGCAGATTGTAAGAAGACGGCTGTTTATGGTAAGCCAGATGCCACTGGCGCGGTCGCTCTTACAAAGACGAAGCCAGCTTCTGGTCTTATTCTTAAGGTTGTAGAATATGCAACTATGCCAGATGGTCAGAAAGCTGTTAAACTACAAGTTTTCGCTTGCTAAGGGAGGGTATATAAATGACTTTACAAGAACTAAGAGAAATTGCCCTTCATTGCGTTAAGGGTACAGTTCCTGCAAACTTCCAAAACAAGAGCGTCGATATGGATGCTGCTTTTTCCGATGGTCTTAAAGAGTTTGCTGGTTCTATTAATCAGTTCATGAAGAATCGTTATGATCTTTATGATATTATTATCGAGGCTGCTGATGAGGTTTTACCTAAGAAGGTTCTTGACGCAGTTGGTATTTTTGCAGAAGTTAAGACGGTTGATCAAGGTCAAAAGGCTATCTTTAGAAAGAAGCTTGGCAGACAGCGTGCGAAGAAGTTCCTTACTCAGGTCGGTCTTTCTGGTGTTTATGAGACATTTAGACTTGATGCTGATACGTTTGAACTCGGTGGCCATGCAGTTGGCGGTGGTGCAACAATCGACTTCGAGAGAATGCTCGATAACGCAGAATCTCTAACTGAGGTTATGCAGATTCTTACTGATGGTCTTGCTGATGCTGTTTATATGGAAGTTCATAAGGCACTTCGCGCGGCCATTAACGCATCTGCTCGTCCAGAAGCCAATAAGGTTACTGTGAATAAGTGGGATCCAGAGAAGATGGTTAAGCTTATGAATGTTGTACGCGCTTATGGTAATGGCGTTGTTATCTTTGCTCCACCTGAGTTTGTTGGTGCTATGGGTGCAGATGCTATTGTAAATGGTATTGCCAATACGACAAATGGTATTTATCATCCACAAGATATTGATGCAATTCATAATACTGGTTATATTAATATTTTCCGTGGTGCACCAGTTGTTCAGATTCCACAGTCATTCATTGATGAGACAAATACAAAGACCTGGATCGATCCTCAGCTCGCTTATGTTCTACCAACTGGCGGCGAAAAAGTTGTAAAGGTAGTACTTGAGGGCAATACTCAAATTAATGACTTTAAGAATAGAGATAATTCTCTTGAAGTTTATATGTATAAAAAGATGGGTGCTGCTATCCTTACCCATCATAATTGGGGTGTTTACCAGAATACATCAATAACTCAAACTTTTGAGGATCCTTATAATTTTGGATAAATAAAAATAAATAGAGATGCCACGATAGGAGTCATGACCTATCGTCACTAACTCTCCTCCAAGAGTGAGACAGCTCTATTTTCTAAAATGGAGGTTTTAGAATGAATTATATCTATCTTGTTACCAATAAAATCAATGGTAAGCAATATATTGGTCAAACAATTCGGACAATAGAAGAAAGATGGAAGGGGCATATTTCTACTAGTAAGCATCAAAAAGATAATAATTATTTTCATAATGCAATTCAGAAATATGGCGAATCTTCTTTTGAAATTTCTCTCTTAGAGGAAGTGGAAGATGCTTCTTTATTAGATAAAAAAGAGCAATATTATATTTCTAAATATAATACCTACTTTCCGAATGGTTATAATACTACAGTTGGTGGCGGTGGGGTTCAGCGTCATAACTATAATAGAATAAAAGAGCTATGGGATTTGGGATATACCTCAAAAGAAATCTGTGAATTAGAGAATGTCCATCAAGACACTTTGCGTTTTATTCTAAAAGGGTATAAAGACTATAATCAAGAAACGGCCCGCAAGAGAGGAATTACTCATTATCAGGGTTGTAGAGTTGGTCAATATACAAAAGATGGAAAATTTATTCAAGCCTTCTCTTCTATAGCTGAAGCTTCTAGAGCCATGGATGTCACTGATATGGCAATTGGAAGAGCTATAAAAAGAAATGGAACTAGTTGTGGTTTCATTTGGAAGAAACTCAACTAATAATTCTCTTCGAAGGAGGGACAAATTCCCTCCCTCGATTTATATAAAAATCTTAGGAGTTAAAAGGAGTAAAATGGAAAAGGAAAGAGTAAAAATTATTAGTCAACATAATGGCCCAGTTAGTGTCATTGTACCAGAATTAAGATTTTCTAGAGAATGGATGTCTAAGGGTGCAACTATTCCAGTTGAAAAAGAGACACTTGAAGAATTAATGTATGATCCAGGCTTTAAGTATATGATTGATACTGGTATGCTTTATATTGAGGACATGCAGGTTAAGAAGGATTTAGGAATTGAACCAGAAGACGCGGAAGAGCCAGTTAATATTATTATTTTAACGGATAAAGAAAAAGAACGCATGATGACAGTTCTTCCTTTTGTTGAGTTTAAAGTCAAACTCAAGACTCTAAATTACGAGCAACTTCAAGATTTGGCCGACTTTGCCATTAGACATGAACTTAGTGATTTCCGAAAAGCTGAAGAAATTAAAAAAGCTTGTGGAAAAGATATTATTAATGCAATTCGTCTTAATAGAGAGGATAAGGAGGACTGATAATGGGTACTCCAGTACAAAAAGTTTATGATGCTTTTCTTGCCAAGATTTTAAGCGATGAATGGGACACTTGGACAACCGAAGAACAAAATCAAGATTTTGAACAAATTTTAGATGGCGCGATTCCGAATTTTAAATTTCCAAGAGTTCCTCTTGAACGAGATGAAACAAACCAAGAATTTTTAGCAGATTTAAGTAATGAAGAAATACAAATTTTAGCTTGTTATATGAAGTGTGAATGGCTTAGTCGAACCATTCTAACTTGGGAGAATTTAAAGCCGCTTTATGAAGAACGAGATTTCTCTCAAGCCAATCTTTTAAGTAAGTTTAATGAAAAACTTGAAAAGGAGCAAAAAACTGCCGAAAAACGCGAGTCAAAGTACTATCGCGCAATTAATTACAAACCATTTTGTTATCGGCAATTAGGTAGTCAAACTCATGAATAATGAAAGCTATGAAGGCTACGTTAACAAGTTAAAAAATCGACTTTTTGGTCTTTTGTGCGAAAGGGAAAAGAATGGTGAATGGGAAAAATTTTTAGATTCCATTTTAATTGAACTTTATAGTTTTCCAGACGAGCGAAAGACAATTAATTATTACACTTTATATGCTAAACTTTTTTCTCTAAAATATTTAAGATATGACTATTTTAGAAGTACAATTTTTAGTTGTATGTCTCTTTTGGGGAAAGACAATGTCATATCATGATATTTACTTCAAAAGATTAAATCGTTTTGGAGAATCTTATCAAGAAAGAATACAGGGTGAAAGAGAAAGAAATTTTGACCTAAAGTTAGCATCATCTCTTTATAAGGTTGAATTCCTTTTTAATAATAAGACAGTAGAAGGTAGTCTTGAGCGCTATAAGCAAGACAATACACGAACTTTGGCTTATCTTTTAACAAGAATAAATATTAATATACCAAATGGAACTATATTATTAATTCCTAATAAGAACAATAAACCAGAAGCCTGGATGGTATATTATCTTGAAAATATTAAAGCTAGTGGTTATAATCGTTATGTAATGTTAAAAATGAGTCATCTGCTTACTTGGACTGGGCGTGACGGATATGAATATACTACATGGGCTTATTTATATGGTCAAGAAAATAATATGTTAAAAGATGAAATTCGTTCTCGTAGTAGAATGGATACTATTTATTCTGAAAATCTAAAATTAAGCTTTTTCATTTTACCCAAAAATGAGAACATTAATAAAGATGATTATTTCATAGTTGGAGAAAAACCATTTCAAGAATATTATCGAGTAACAGGCTTTGACAGACTTTCTACCGATGGTGTTGAATATGTAAGCATTGATCCAGTTTATGAATTTGATTTAACACCAGTGCCAGAAAAGACGACGAACGATAAAGATGAAGATTTTTTCTGGTTAGAAGGAGGTCAAAAAAATGATTAGAAACTTGGGCGAAATTGGAGTAAATCTCCAAAAAATAGTTACTCGTTTGCAATCAAATCAAAATCTTTTAAAATTATTGTATTATACAGATAAAGACCCATTTGCTTTGCCAGAATTAACGAAAGAGCAAATTAAAAATGAGGTCTTTGAAAAATTAATTAAAGTGGTACCACGCATAGGCCCAAAGGAGACTGCGGCAAGTTTGGTTGCTATAAGAGTGGTTAATGGAAGAAATAATAGTGAGAATAATCAGATTGAAGATATTCAAATTGCTATTGAAGTCTTCGTTCCTCTTACTCAATGGTTTATCAAAGATAGTAATCTAAGACCGTTTGCAATAATGGGCGAAATTCAAAAGTCATTGAACGGGAAAAATATAGATGGCTTTGGAAAACTACAAGGCGGCGATTTTGATTTGAACTTCTTAACTGAAGAAATGTCTTGCTATGAAATGACATACGTGATCACGACTTATGATTAATGAAAATTTTTTCTGCGGTTTACCAGATGATTTTCAGAATAAGTGTAAAATATATCCTCCAACTGTAGGGGAAGTCTTAGAGACAAAAGAGTTTCCGCAATATAGAAAAATTTTAACAATGTCTCAAGAAGATATTGAAGATGAGTTTATAGAACAGAAGGTAGATTTGAAATATCTTTTAACGCCATATGAATATCTTCTAAATAATAGCTTTAAGAATGGAATGATAACAAAAGTTATTAGTGATGCTTTCAAATTTTTTATACATGAGCCAGTAATTTTATTGCCAAAGCAGAAAAAAATTATAATCGGAAATGCGCAAGAAATTCTAAAAAGTGAAGTTAAATTGGAAGACTTAAAATTCATAACGGAAGATGATTTTTTTGATTTTCAAAATTTAATTAGACAAGCGGTTGGAGATAAAGTGGTAGAAAGGCCACAAGAGGATGAAGACCCTCGAGTTCATAAAATGAAAGCTAAATCTCGCTATAGAGAAAAAATAAAGGCAAAAAGAGCGGGAGAGAAAAAAGACGCTATGTCTTTTTCTGATTCATTGATTTCACTTTGCTGTATGGATATGGGCATAAATCCTCTTAATATTAGAGATTTGACTTATGCTTCAATCTCTCCATTGATACGTAGATATCAAGAAAAAATTAAATACCAGCTTGATGTGGATAGTTTATTGGCTGGCGCCGATAGTAAAAAGATTAAACCTAAGAGCTGGATGAGAAATCTCGAAGATTAAAATAGGAGGCTATTTAAATGGCGACAATTCTAGATCGTTATGGCGTTAAGGAGGTCATGGACGGTACTTTTTATCAAATTACCGAAGATGGCAATATCGGCGCGCCTGTTCTATATTTAGATTCCCTTAAAGTCTCCACTGTTGAGCAGACAGCTGAAAATACGTCCGCGCGCGGTGGTAAGGGCAATGTTGAACTTGTGTCCTGGGACTTTAACAAGGAAATTACTGTTACCCTCGAAGATGCGCTCTTCTCTGCTAAATCCTTAGCGATTATGTACGGTTCAGTAAATGCGGATGGTGAAGCAGTTGTTGATACTACTGAAACTATTTACAGAACTTTTAGAGTAGATCAGATCGCAAACGGTAAAGTTCAACTTCGCGGTGGTAAGGAATTTACTCTACCAACTGAGGAAGGAAAAGTTAAGTATTACGCTGCAGATGGTACACCTTCTACTCAAGGCGCTTCAGAAGCAGCTTATGTAACTGTTGTTGTTGACGGTAAGGCTATTCAAGAAATTGATATTTCTCCAGATACCTTCCCAGGAAACTATGCATTCGTTGGCGATACTTATATTAGAAGTGAGATTACTGGACGTGATGAGGCTTTCCAGGTTATTCTACCAAAAGTTAAGATGCAATCAGAAGTTACTCTAACGCTAGAAGCTGATGGAGATCCAACAACTTTCAATATGAATTTAAAAGTACTTCGTCCCGCAAAAGGCCCAATGATGAAGCTTGTTAAGTATGATCTATAATTAAGGAGAGGTGGATGGTAACATCCATCTCTTTTTTTATTTTGGAGGAAGATAATGGAAGATATGTTTACTTTTAAAGAATTAGAACCTTGTTATTTAAAAGCTACTTATCCAATAGAGATAGATGAAAGAACTTTTGAAAAAGGTGAAGTTTTGGCCAAATTTGATAAAATTCAAGTTGCGGGATTAGAAAGCCTTTATGATGTAAAGACCGCGCACGGTGGCTTTTCTGATAGAGATTTCGTTTTTTGGGAAACTTTAAAAGAAATAAATTTAACTTTTTCTCAAGGAGTTTTTTCTAAAACTCAAATGGCAATTCTTTCTAATTCTAAGCTTTTTAAAGAAGAAGAAAAAAATAAAAATATTTTTCTTTTTGACGAAGTAAAGGAAAGTAATAAGGATGGCTTTTTTATTTTAAAGTATGAACCAGTAAAACTCTTTGTTTATGATAAAGAAACTGGTGTTAAACTTAACTTTGTACAAAATAAAAAAGAAATCAGGATAGAAGAATCCTTTAAAGAGGTAATTGCGCAATATTATTTTGAGTACGAAAATAGCACAACTGTTTTAGATTTAGGCGATAATCTTCTTAATGGTTTTTTACAATTAGAAGGAAGAACAAAAATTAAAGACGACAAAACAGGAAGAATAGTTACGGGAATTATTCAAATTCCTAAACTAAAATTATTATCTGGGTTATCCTTACGGTTAGGAAGTTCGGCAACTCCAGTGGTTGCAAATTTTTCTGGTATAGGAATCCCAGTAGGATCAAAGGAAAAATCTTATGTCGCTAAAATTTCTTTTTTGGAAAATGACATAGATAGCGATTTCTAATAAGGAGGAATCGAAGTGAGTTCTAAAGAAAGGTTTGAAATTTATGGTTCAATAAAACCAACTTTGGAAGGAATGGACAAAATCGTTTATGAATTAAAGAACGGTTTAGAAAAAGGCACTACAAAGGTAGATTTAACGAAAGGTTTGGGCGGAAGTCTTTCTAAATTAATGGCAAAGTATCAGGAGCAATCCAAAAAATTTGTCTCGTCTATTAAAGAAGGCGTTGAATTAAAAGATTCAAGTCAAGTTATAAAACAAGGCGAAAATTTAATAAAGACTTATTCTGAACTTGAAAGAATTATTGGCAATATTAATACTCTTTCAATTAAGGATGCGCGCAGTCTGTTTCCAGATGGTTTTGACAGAAAAGTTGAAGATGCGCGACAAGCTTTAAATAGCTATTTATCAGCTGTTGAGAAAGTCAGTAAACAGCAGCTAAATTTGAATAGTGCAAAACAAGAAATTAATAGGCTTAACGCGGATATTGAAAATTTGAAGGCTTCAACAACAGAAGGCGCGAGCTTTAATTTAAATGTTACTGATGCGAATGAAAATTTACGAAAAACTAAAGAAGAAGTAGAAAAATTAAAAGCAGAGATTTCTGAAAGTTTAACTCTTAATTTAAGTGAAACAGAGAAACAAATTAAAGCCGCAGAAAAAACAAAGTCTCAAATTGAAGAGAAGCGAAAGAATAGAAAATCCACAAAAGACTTAACAGTAAGCCCAACTGGTACTGTTCGTTATAAAAATAAGACTCAAAACGAATGGGAAAAAGAAAGAAAGAAAGACAATTATTCTTCTCAACAGATTAATGGTGCAATCGATGTCTTTAACAATTTCAATAAAGAAGAACAACAGTATCGCGCAGCAACCGACGCCTTAAAAAATCTTTATGCTCAACGAGATGCACAAAAAAATGCTTTAACTAAATTTTCTTCTGCTGGTAATGATATTTCAAAAATTACTAATGCCCTTCAAAAGAGTAATAAATTTATTGATACCGCGCAGGTTAAAGATTTAAGCGAAGCGTTAGCTGACGTTAAGAAAAAAGAAGAAGATTTAAAAGTAGCTACTGGTCTTGAAGATTTACAATCTAAATTAGATAGCGCAACTCAAAAAGCGATAGAACACGAAAAGGCATTGGCCAGTATAAAAAGTTCTTCTGATTTTTCAAAAGTTTCTAAAGCTTTTGAAGAAGTTGGGATTCAGATTGACAATACAGCATTAAGCTCTGAAGATGGAATTAACAATCTAAAGAAAAAGCTTGATGATCTCGACCAAGAAAGTTTTGATAAATTAATTAAAGAACTCGATAATATTGGTATAAATTCAGAAGATTCAGTAGTTGGTGTCGAAAAAATGAGAGAGGCTCTTAGTGAGACAGCCGATACGACTGAAGATCTGAAAAGAGCCGCAGCAGAAACTGAAAACTTAAAAAATCAAGTTCTTCAATTTTTCTCTATTGGTAATACAATAGAAATTTTTAAGCAAGCAATTCGTTCAGCTTATGACACAATTAAAGAATTAGACTCTGCAATGACTGAGATTGCAGTTGTGTCTGATTTTTCAGTTGGTAATATGTGGGAGAAGCTGCCTCAATTTACTGAACAGGCTAATGAATTGGGTGTCGCTGTAAGAGACACCTATGATGCTACTGCTTTGTACATCCAACAAGGCTTAGATTTACAGCACTCAATGGAGTTATCTACAGAAACTCTAAAAATGGCTAGAATAGCTGGTATGGAAGCATCCGCATCGACAGACGCAATGACAACCTCCTTGCGTGGCTTCAATATGGAATTAAATGGTGAGTCCGCGCAAAGAATTGATGATGTTTACTCCAAGCTAGCGGCTGTTACGGCGAGTGATACGCAAGAACTAGCAACGGCTATGTCAAAAACTGCATCATTGGCGCATAGTGTTAATATGGAGTTTGAGACAACCAGCGCTTTCTTGGCACAGGGCATAGAGACGACACGCGAATCGGCTGAGACGATTGGCACTGCATTAGCTTATAGTGCATAAAAGAATTTAAAAGCTGGAAAGCCTTAAAGTTAAACACACCATTAATTTTAAAACTCTCAAACAATTTTAATGGTTATGAAAATAGAAATAAGTTGTTTAAATATTGATATGGTATTAACCTAAGTCAATTAGAATAGGTAATCAGCACTAACAAGGAGAGAGAAATATGTCTAAAAAAATTACACGAGAAGAATTTTTATCTCGTTTTTATCGTAACTATCCAAATGCGAATATTCAATTAATTAATTATACTGCAATATCTAACCCACTAGAAATAGAATGCAAAACATGTGGAAAACATTATAAAAAGAGACGAGCAAGGGATTTTTTAAGTTCTTATGTTTGTTGCGGAAACGATTCTAATATTTCAAAAATAGAAAAACTAAAAAAGATTTATTCAGAATCGGAAGAATTTGATTTTGTAAAACAAGTTGATAAAGATCATTTTATAGTGTATCATAGACTTTGCGGACAAGATCAAAAAAGAGTAATTTGCAATTCTTTGGATAATCCTTTTTCTTGTAAATATTGTGGAGCAAGTAAAAAAGCACAAATGCTTTCTATTGATAAAGTCCAGGGCGCCCTTGATGAAAGATTCGGAGGAGATATAAAAATTCTTCAATATAATGGGCAGCTGGATAAAAATTATTATAAATGTTTAAAGTGTGGATTAATTTTTATCAAAAAACAAGTTTGTTTAATGCAATCTAGGGGATGCCCTAAATGTGATAGGAACCAATCAATGGGAGAAAAGAAAATTCGTAAAATATTAGAAGAACATCAAATTTGTTTTAAAGAACAAGTAAATGTTCCAGAATTACCTTTACAAAAATTTGATTTTGGAGTTTATGAGAATGATGAAATTCAATATTTTATTGAAGTTCAAGGGGAACAACACAGAGAGGAACGAGTCATCTTTAAAGATAGCTTAGAAAAGATACAAGAAAGAGACAAAAGAAAAAGAGATTATTGCAGTAATCATAATATTCCATTGTATGAAATAATTTATCAAAAGGGTAAATTATTAAATTTAGATATATTACCTTTTTAGTTCAACGACTATCTCCGCGAAGGAGAGTACATTACAAGCGAATGGTAATGGAAATAATTCTTGCCAAATTTGGCTAAGATATAGTCTATTCTCATATGAAAGTATGAGCAGTTCATAAAAGAACGTATATGGAGTTGCGGCCCATATAGAATGAAAAGTAAAGACAATAATCGCACGTTTTTCCGAAGTAAAAAATCTCTACTCAAAAGGAGAAGTTCTTGGTACTGATGAAAATGGCGAAGAAGTAAACGTGAATAATGTACAAAAGGCACTTCGCGCGGCTGGTGTAGATATGACAAAATTCTTAACCGGTGGTGAGGGTCTTGACCAAGTATTTTTGCGTTTGTCTAAAAATTGGGATTCATTAGATACAATGACTCAGAGATTCGTAAGCACCATGGCTGCTGGTAGTAGGCCAATCAAACGATGCTGCCCACTGCTTTCTGCGGCATAATAATACAGATAACCAAAAATCCTCTTAACTGCGGGAACGTTCATAACTTTCTAATAACCAAACGCAAATAGAAATATATTGCGCGGCGAGGGTAATGACTAAGGTATGGTAAAATCATTAGAAGGGAATAATCCGCAACGAAGCCTCCATAGAGGAGGAACGCTCACAGACTATCGAACGCAATTTTTAATAAGGCGGTTGAGATGCCGCACGAAGCTAGTAGAGTAGGGTTTTAGAACCCGAAAGAGAGGACTCGTTTCATCTCTATTATGAAAATAGATTTGACTTTTATTCTTTCTTATACTATAATAAAGAAGAAATATTTAATGGAAAAGCAAATTTTTATTGATGGAATAGAGACTAATTATACTGTTACTAATGACGGAGTTTTTAAAAATAGTAAGACTGGACGGATTATGACAATAAATAATGGAAATGTTCAGCTTTACATCAATAGAAAAGGTACAGGGCGCTCAGTAAGAAAGTAATTAGAAAAAACGAGAAAATATAGTCGAAATCAATACTAGTTTTTTGACAGATAATGAAAAACAAATAATATTAGATGGTAAATTAATTCCTTATTCGATAGATAAAGATGGAAAAGTAAGAAATTTAAGAACTGGAAAATTTTTATCGGGTTATACTATTCGAAGAAATGGAAAATGTTATAATGGTTTATCCTACCGATATTTAGAAAAGCAATAATGTCAAAAAACTTATAAAGTACGATTTAAGCAAAGTCGTTTTATTGCTATGATCTCGAATTATGACAAAACGCTTGAATTAATAGATGACGCCTATAATTCCACAGGCGCAGCTCAAGAACAGTTTGAAAAGACTTTGGATTCGCTTCAATCCAAACTTGAGCAATTAAAAAACGCATGGGATCAATTTACCATGGGGATTGTCAATTCTGACGCAGTTAAAGCGGTGGTTGATTCTCTAACACAACTCTTAACGGTTGTGAATAATTTAGTGTCTTCACTTTCGGGTGGAAATGGACTTACAAAAACAGTTTTGAGTTTAGCTTCCGTTCTGGGCGGTTTAAAACTAGGAAAAGGAGTCTTTAATGGACTTTTTGGAAATGATAATAAGAGAGGACTTTTGGGTGCTTTCTTCGGAAAAAATAAGAGTCCATTCATTAATGATAAAGACAATGCAGAACGAATTGGTGACAATTTAGTTTCTGGAATTAAAGATAGTTTTCAAAAGCATGGTTTTGGAACAAAAGATGGGTTCAAAGGTCTTTTTGGAGAAACTGCTGAAATTCCCATCGATTTTTCTTTTAAAAAAGGACAAGACTTTGCAGAACAAATCAAAAGTTTAACAGATGAACAAAAGAGTCTTTTAAAAGGAACAAATTTCTTAGATAGTCAGGATGTTACGATTACAGCGCCAAGTGGTGTTCAAGGTGTTGAGGCTGCGAAACACTTAAAAGAAGTAATGAACGCATCTGATTTGGATACACAAATTCAACTAATGGATCAATATGGAATGAAAGTTGAAGTTACTGATTCCATGATTGAAAAATTGGCAAAAACTACTGATACTAAATTTACAGTTAGCACTCAAAAAGTAGCGAATGCACTTGGCATAGCTGGTATCGCTCTTCAAGGATTCTCTGGATATTTGGAGAACCTTGGGATGGATAAAGCGTCTAAAGCTGTTAGTTCTTTTGGAACGGCTTTAATGACATTACCTGCCATTCTAAGCGTAGTTAATACAGCGCTTTCATTATTTTCTGCAACTGCGGCCATGGCTGGTGGGCCAGTAGCGATGGGTATTGCGGCTGGTATAGCTGCAATAATTGGTATAGTTGGCGCGATTTCGTCTTTGGTTGATACTTCTTCTAAATTGGAGAGATTGACGGAGCAAACAGAGCAAGCAAAAGAAGCGGCTTCTCAAGCTCAATCGGAATATGAATCTTTAAAGAATACGCTTGATGAGATTGGAAATACAAATCCATTTGAAGGTTTAGTTAAAGGTAGCTTAGAGTGGAATGAACAACTTATTAAGAGTAACCAACAAATTCTTGATTTGATTGATAAGTATCCTGAACTCGCGCAGTATATGTCTGTTGGTGAGAACGGAGAACTTGTAATTTCTGACGAGGGGAAAAATACTCTTCTTGAAAGACAACAGCAAGTAGCTAAAAACGCTCAAACTACTTATGCACAATCTGCCCGCCAGGAATCACAAGAAAAATATGAAACGCAAATAGAGAGTGCGATAAATAAAGCATCAGATTCTGCCCAATATGTTTATAATAATGAAGAGGCTCGTCAGCAGCTGTACGACGCCTATAATGAAGGAATTCTTGATATAGAAAAAGTTGTTGATATTATGAAAAACAACAACATGGATGATTCTTACAATGAAATTACTGGTAAAAATATTTCGCAAGAAGTCCTTCAACTTATAAACGATCTTGAAGGGTTCCGTACTCAAAACGAAGCTTCTCAAAAGACTTATACTGATTTACTTGCAGCAGAATCCAATTTACCAGATAATATTGCTGCAACTTTAGTTAAGACAACCGAATTAAAAGATTCGATAACTGATGATGAAATTTCCACGCTTGCGACTACTTTGAAGAATGGAGAGTTTAGTAATATTGATACTTCAAAGACGGGAAAAGAGTTAATGCTGGATATTTTAACAAAAGCTGGAGGATATTCTCAAGATCAAGTTAGTGAAATGGATGTCCCAGCTCTCAGAGACGCATTAACTGCTTTTTATAATGGACAAGAAAGTAGTAAGAGATTCAATAAGTTTGACGAGTTCGCGCGGAAAAACTACACAGAAGCTCAACAGAATCAAATTAATAAGTATCTTGGTTCAGGTAGTGACTTTACTAGAAAAGATACAGAAAAAAATTTAAGAGATTATTTAGGTAACGACCAAGAAGCTTTAGAGAGATTAGCAGAAGCTCTTAATATGAGTTCTGACAGTCTGGTGGAATTGGCTGACGCTGCACGACAGGCAGCAACTGACTCTTTTACAGAAAGCGAGAATAGCATTAGTAACCAAACCGCAAAAGATTTATTTAATCTTTATTCTCAAGAAATGACTGCTGGCCAAGCTTCTGATTTTGCAAAAAATTTAAATAATATTTCTACAACTGCTGGCAGCTCAACCTTGATTGAATTAAAAAATATTTTAGCTGCAATGAATGATTTTAATGGAAAGAATCCAGAAAAAATGATTCAAATTCTTGATAGCTTAGAAAATGTCAATTTCAAAAATATGGGTTCAATTCGCTCTTGGATTGACATGCTGAAAGGAATAGGCTATGATTTCCCAATCAAGCAAACTCAAGAATGGATTGATAAGTTAAAGGAAGCTAGTGGTGCGCTTGAAGTTTATGATAGTACTGATGTATTTAGTGAATATGCAAAGGCTCAGACTTTACTTAATAGCTTAAAAGAAAATGGAAGCTCATCAATTTCGGAAGAGGACAAAGAATCCTTAGTCAAATATGGAATTGATGCGGAAAATTTTCAAAAGAATCTTGATGGTACTTATCAATATCTTGGTGGAACTAACGAACAATTAATTAGCACTTTACAAGAATTAATTGGAGTTCTAAATGGAAATACCATTGAGCAACTTAGACAGCAAATTCAATTAGGTCAAAATTATCAGAATCAAATGGAAACCAACGGCGGAAATATAGATGTCATTTCTCAAGAGGAAGGCGTTACTGGTAAAATGATTGCAGACTGGATGTCTAGCAACCATATTGGAACAGTTGCGGATTCTAATGGACAAATATATAACCAAAGTCAAGTTTTACAGTTAGATGATACTTCCGCTCAAGCTTTGGCTCAAGCTATTACAAGTGCCATAAATAATTTACAACAAAATCAGCAATATTTGCAAGAAGCGAAGGGAGTTGGTTCTCCAGATCAAGTACAAAGAAATGGCGGTACTCAAAATCAAATAGCAGCGGCAGCCACGAGAGAAGCCGTTCAGGCTGGCGTTTCAGCAAACGAAGTGGCTTCGATGGCTGAATATCTGATTTTAATAGGAAAAGTAAAAGAAGAAGAAAAAGGTTTAGCATATGAAATTTCTGCTAGAAACGCCATTTTTAATAAGGGTTTTAAAGAAATAATTGATAGTTATAACGATTGGACAAAATTAATAGATAATACAACTGGAGAAATAAAAATTTCTGGTAACGAAGATGCAAAAACTTTTGACCAATTAAAAGCATCAATCAATAAAATGCTAGGATTATCAAGTGATTTAAGTGACGCCTTTTATAATAATGCAGATAATCTTCAGTTATTAAAAAGTGCAGCAGAAGGCAGCGAAGAAGCTCTTTGGAAACTACAAAAAGCGGCAGCCGTATCAAAAGCTGCGGAGTTGGATGTTGAAGTTGAGGTTCAAACAGAAGATGGAAAGAATGAAATACTTAAATTCTCTGATTGGCTATCTTCTTTAGATTTACCGAAATTGGAACCTGGTGTCGATCTTACAGACATTTATAGTGGAGCTAATGATTTTATTGCAATTCTTCAAAGTATGATATTAGCTGGTTCTGTTACACAAGAACAGTTAAAGGATATTTTAGCTGCAATGGATTATGATGTTCAATGGGTCCCAAGAACATCTCCTGGCCCAACCGCTGATATTTTAATTCCATCCACAGGAGAAAGAGGAGCAGGCTTAGCCGCAGGTGGCGAGCAAGACGTAAGTTTTGGAGGAACTATTGCTTCTTTTAAGACTATAAGCGGCAAAGGTTCAACAATGTATGTTCCAAGAATCATTACCGGCGCGGGAGGACCTTCTGGCGCAAACTTATCCTCAGCTTCTGGTAATGCTCCTAGATCCTCTG
>ENA-OPWR01000048-OPWR01000048.1-human-gut-metagenome-genome-assembly--contig:-NODE-48-length-109946-cov-7.246872_pt1 | contig 109946 bp, 104 predicted proteins | sample MGYA00241507_ERZ502006 | MGnify/ENA primary metagenome ERZ502006 (study PRJEB25962, sample SAMEA2043041) | human gut metagenome | biome: human gut; feature: human-associated habitat; material: faeces...
CCGAGCATTACGACCTTGAGGACAGAGTGCTGAAATACTATCCCCAGACCATTAAGGAGTATGAGGAACGCATTGCAGGCTATGAAAATGATGCAGCTCTTGCCGAGCAGCACAAGCCGCAGGGTGAGGATAAGTTTTGCCCGATGACCCTAAAAGGCGTGACCTATACCGAAAAGGCAGATGCAGGCGAAATGCTCCTTGCAATCTGCAAGGACTATCCGATGTCCGCAGCTACCGAAATCGGCAGCTATCGAGGTTTCCGAATAGAGATTTATTATGATACCGTCAACGCCCATTATTGTATGAACCTTTGTGGAAAGACAAAGCATAAGGTGGATTTAGGCTCCGATGCTCTCGGAAATCTGACTCGAATTGAAAATGAGCTGTCAAAGCTCCCTGCCAGACTGGAAGCTGCCAAGACCAAAAAGGCGGAAATTATTGCACAGCTTGAAATCGCAAAGGAGGAAATCAAGAAGCCTTTTGCCTTTGAAGATGAGCTGAAAGAAAAAACAGAACGGCTGAACGCTCTTAACATTGAGCTGAATCTGAATGAAAAAGATACTTCCGTTATGGATACCGAGCCAGAGCAGGCAGAAGAACAGCCCGAAAGAAAATGTGCAAGTCGGGAGAGATAATGCGGTTTGCATATTTGTATTGCTGATTTCTGGGAAGTATAATAGGTGTAGATTAGTAAATGTCGGAGGTGAAAGGTGTGCTTGATAATTTCAGATTTGAAACCTTTGTTGATGTGCATAGCAACATCTTTGCTGAATATCTAAGCTCCGTTATCGCAAAGCTGCCCAAAGAAAATCCAGAATACCGTTCCATAGAGGAAAGGATAGAGGAACTCTACAAGGAGTATCCAAAAGTTATGGGAGCTCTGGATACGGAAAAGCCGAGCGATTTATCCGAGCAGGAGTGTAAGGCTTTGATAGAAGTTTTGGAGCTTCGGAACAGGCTCAGCGATATGCAGCAGGAAGCAATCTATTTCAGAGGGTGCTATGACAGCGTTGGGTATCTCAAAAAGGCAGGAATTTTATAACCAAGAACGGCGGCATTGGCGTGGAGCTGATGCCGCTTTTACATAGCCGCAGAGGTGGAAAAATGCATACCTTTGTGGTACAATTAGAACAATAAAGTAAGCAAGAAGGTTGGTTTAGATATGGATATTAGATTTAGCACATATAATGATTTTCTAACTGAATATCAAACATACAAATTAGATAAATGCAGTAATTGTGAAGGAGTGCGAGAGTTAATTGACGATGATGTAACAGTCGTTATAGAAAATAGAACGCTCCATTTTCCAGAGTTACTTGTTCTTTGTTGTAATAAATGTGGAGATAAATGTCTGCCCGAATATTCCAAACAAATTATAGATGGTGCATATAAGTCTATGATAGAACAAGAACAGTTTGTAGGAGAGTTTGTTTCAAAAAGCTACAAAAAGAAATTTGAATATTGTAAAGAAACAGATTATAAATACGACCATAAAGATTATTATAATATCCCTGGTCTTTGTTATGATGAGGAACATTCAACAGAAGGTTTTTTGACACCTGTTTATTTCGATAGAAAAGCACTTATATATTTTATTTCTGTTCCCGATTTTGAAGTGGATATTTTCTCAGAAACCTATGGACACATAGGTAAGAAAGACCCACAGGGAGTATATATATATGATTGGGATGTGCCATTTGGTTTTAACAGTAATGGAAAGTTAGTATTTTGGTTGGGCGATTTGAATTATATGGATACTCAGAGCCAAGCGATTTTAAAAGGATTTAATGTTGACTCAGACCATTTAATCGTTGATTCAGAGTTCTTTCAAGCACAAATGAACTGTACTTTTAGTAAGCCTATTATAGAGAAACAAATTCTAATGAATAAGGACAGCTTCATTTCAAACATTAAGAAAAAATACAACATTGATTTAGCCCATTTAGACGAAGAATGTTCGGAACACGCTAAAAACATCAAGCGTCCGCTTGTTTTCACAGAACAAAGTGTTTCTGGTGTAATAAATGCTTTTGACAAGGTGTTGGTAGAGGGCTTTAATGTTGGACGGTTGAGAGAATTGTATGAGGCATTATATTCTGAAAATGAAAGAGATGCTCAATACGGAAAGTGGCAGTCAATTCGTCTTATCAAAGAAATATTGCTGAAATTCTGCAATGGAATTGGAAATACGATTGATGTTGAAAAATTGATTTCGCCGTTGTATATTCTTCACGATTATCGAATATATTTTGACCATTTGCTTTCAATGGATAAACAAGAAAGCACCAAAGCCCATATAGTTGAGACATTAGGTGTTCAAAATTTTAGTGAGCAAGAAGCAATTTATTTAGAGGAAATAGACCGTCTTAATAAACTGTTTCAGTATTTGGTGTTGCTATCAAAATAACATATCGTTTACATAGCCGAGAGGTTTTCATTTAACGAAAGCCCCTCGGCTTTTTCTATTTCTGGAGGTGATTTTATCCATTGAGAACTAACCGACGCTATGTGCAGATTGACCCAGATGTGCTTGAACGGGTGCGGCAGATTGATTTGTTATCCTATCTGCGTGAGTTTGAGCCGAGCAATCTCGTTAAGGTCAAAGGCACAAGCAATGTGTACTGTACCGCAGAACACGACAGCTTAAAGATTTCCAACGGCAAATGGTATTGGTGGTCGAGAGGTTTCGGCGGCTATTCTGCCCTCGATTATCTTATCAAGGTCAAGGAATATGACTTTGTGGAAGCCGTGGAAATTCTCACAGGGCAGACAATGGCGGACTGGAAACCGCCTGCTCCAAAGAAAAATGAACCGAAAGTCCTACTCTTGCCGCTAAAGAATAAGGATTGTAACCGAGTGATACAGTATCTTTTCGGGCGTGGTATTGACTATCAGCTCATACAGGAGTGTATCGCAGACGGCACGCTTTATGAGAGTGCCAACTACCACAATGTTGTTTTTATCGGCAAAGATGAAAGCGGAACACCGAAATATGCCGCTCTGCGAAGCACTCTCGGTAGCACTTTCAAGCAGGACGCATCGGGCAGCGACAAGCGGTATTCGTTCCGACTTCTGGCAAGAGAGCCAACGGATACCGTGCATTTATTTGAAGCTGCCATTGATTTACTGTCCTATGCCACTTATCTGAAATGCGAGGGCAAGGACTACAAATCGGAAAGTCTGCTTTCTCTTTCAGGCGTGTATCAGCCAAAGAAAGAGATGAAGGACAGCAAAATCCCCATAGCTCTCACAACTTTTTTGAGTGCCAATCCACAAATTAAGACCATAGTTCTGCATCTGGATAATGATAAGGTAGGCAGGCTTTGTACCGCTACTTTGAAAGAACTGTTGCAGAAAGACTACAAAATCGTTGATGATCCACCGCCTGTCGGCAAGGACTTCAACGATTTTTTGTTGTCCTATCTGGAAATTGCAAGACCTATGCCCAAGCGTGAAAGGAGTGATGCCCGTTGATTGTGTAGTAGATTCTCACCAGAAAGACACCGAAACCAAATCAAAATTTAGTGCTGAAAGCGAGGAATGAACCATTGAAAAAGTATGATGTAACCCTTACCGCCCATTATCAAAAGACCGTTTCCGTCTATGCAGAAAGCCCCGAACAGGCAAAGGAAAAAACAAAAATTATCCTGTTCGACACAGACCTTATCGACTTTACTGATGATGATTTTGTCTGCGGCGAAGCCGATATTACCGAGCAGAGCGAGGACGGTCTTGACGTTGCGGGCGAGAATACACTACAGGAAAATGAGGATTGTTCGGACTGTCCGTACTTCTGCCCCGTGTGCGGTGAGTGTATGTACGAGGACGACTACGAAGAATGAGATGTCTTACCAAGCACTGAATTTGGTTAGCCAAATTCGCTTGTTAGGGGGCAGCCCCTAATACCCCGTGAGAACAGAAAGGAGTTCAAGAATGAGTGAGTTCTTATTTTTCATTATCGGCACAATGCTCGGCGGTCTGTTCGGTGTTGTGTGTATGTGCTGCTTGCAGATAAACAAACTTTCCGAGAGAAAGGAAGAGGACAATGCGAAAAAGAAATGTGCAGATACTTTTCCGTCTGACTGAGGAGGAAGCCGAACACCTTAATGAGATTGTGCGAAAATCGGGTCGCTCAAAAGAAGCCTTTTTAAGAGAAATGGTAAGGGGCTATCAGCTCTGCGAGAAGCCCGACCCAGAGTTCTATAAAATGATGCGTGAGCTGTCCGCCATTGGCAACCGTATCAATCAGCTTGCGGTTAAGGCAAACGCCCTCGGTTTTGTGGATACCCCGATGCTCCGTGAGGAAGCAAGGAAATGGCACGAGTTTCAGATTGACATTCGCAAAAGGTATCTGCTTCCACGCAGGTCATCGTAATGGCGGTCTGCGAGATATGGGATGTGCGTGGCAGGCTCGACCACCCAATCGACTATGCCGAAAATCCTACAAAGACCGCCAATCCCAAATACACCGAAGCCGACCTGCAGGCGATGGTCGATGTAATGGAGTACGCTACTAATAAGAATAAGACCGAGCAGCGTTTCTTTGTCACAGGTGTAAATTGCGACCCGACCACCGCCAGAGATGAAATGATGATTGCCAAAGTCCAATGGAACGATACGAGTGAGATTGTCTGTTACCACGGCTTTCAGAGCTTCAAGCACGGTGAGGTTACGCCAGAGCAGGCTCACGAGGTCGGCGTTAAACTTGCCGAGCGAATGTGGGGCGACAGATTTCAAGTCATCGTTGCCACCCACCTGAATACCGACTGCCTGCATAATCACTTTGTCGTGAACTCTGTTTCTTTTGCGGACGGTATGCACTACCACGACAACAAAGTAAATCTGCGGCTGCTCCGTCAGCGTTCCGATGAGCTTTGCCGTGAGTATGCCCTGTCTGTCATCGAACACCCAAGCGGCAAGAAAAAGCCCTACGCCCTTTACCAAGCCGAAAAGCAGGGGCGACCCACGAGGGATAATGTTGCAAGACAGGCGGTGGACGAAGCTATCAGCAAATCATTCACGCTGAAAGACTTTGACCGCCAGTTGGCAGAAATGGGCTACCGCATAAACTTTGACCCCAACCGCAAGTATTGGACGATTATCGGTAAGGGCTGGCAAAGACCCAAGCGGCTTTATAAGCTCGGAGAGGAATACACCAATGACAGGATTATGGAGCGTATCAGAGAAAATTCCTATGCGGTCAAATTCCAGAGCTTCTCGGAGCCACAGCCGCAGGTCAAGGTCTATCGAGTCAAAGGTTCATTGAAGAACGCTAAGAAAATCGGTGGCTTGCGTGGACTGTATCTCCATTACTGCTACAAGCTTGGTATCCTGCCAAAAGGCAGAAAACAAAATTATGCACGGCTTCATTATCTCTTAAAGGACGACCTTATGAAGATGGAAGCCATCACACAGGAAACAAGGCTGCTTTGCCGCAATCACATTGATACGGCGGAGCAGCTTTGTTCATATAAAGGCTCTCTGGAAACGGAGATGTCTGCCCTGCTTCAGAAGCGAAAGGAGCTTTACTCCAAATCCCGCAGGATAAGCGGCGAAGAAAAGGAAGCGGTCAAGGCGGAGCTTTCCGATATTTCTGGACGGCTGAAAATTATCCGAAAGGAGGTCAGAATGTGCGAGGGCATCGCCGCCCGTAGTGATACCCTCAAAGAAAAATTGCAGACGATACGGGCAGACGAACACGAACAGCAAAGAAAGGAGCTGATGAAGAATGAACACAGGCGGCGAAGCGGCAGAACAAATCGTCCGAATGAGCTTGGAGGGCTTTGAGGTCGCTGCCAAAATCACAGGTGCAGGTGCGAAGAACATCGCTATCCTGTTGTATTCCATTCTCAAAGAAGAAAAGAAAACCAAAGGAAAAGCAAGGCTGACAAGTATGCTCCGTTCTGGCAAGGAGCTGAAAGTCTTTACCGTCAAAAGCGGCGACTTAAAGAAGTTCACGCAGGAAGCAAAAAAATACGGTGTGCTTTACTGCGTCCTCACGGACAGAAAAAACAAAGACCCAAATGCAGAGGTCGATGTCATCGCTCGTGCCGAGGACGCATCGAAAATCAGCCGTATTGTGGAACGCTTTAATCTTGCTTCGGTGGATACCGCTTCTATTGTGACGGAAGCCGAGAAATCCAAAGATGCAAAGGACGGTCAGCCAGAGCCAGATATTGGTGTGCAGGAAAAGGCGGAGAAAGATAAGCTGCTTGACGAGCTTATGGGCAAGCCTGTCCAGAAGGAGGAAAACGCACCAAACCCCTCGGTGGCAAAGACAGAAAAATCCCCTCAGTCCGAGCCTACCTCAGAGCAGCCAAAGAAATCCGCAGAGGGGGCTACTATGACTAAGGAGAAACCTTCTGTCAGAGAGGAACTGCGGAAAATCAAGGAGAGCCGCAAGGAGCAGGAAGCAGAGATTGGCACTTCCGACCTGGACAAAAGCGGTGCTTCCGACAGGGCGAAAAGTGCTAACAGGAAAACGGAGCATAAACAGCCCACAAGAAAGAAAAAGAAACCAAAATCCAAAGAAACGAGGTAAACAGCTATGAGTATTTACGATGTATTCAGCGGCGGCAACAGACCTTTTGATAAAGAGGAATGGGCTGCCGCAAAGCAGGCACAGCGGAAAGAAGCCTATGAGCTGATTGATAATACCTGCTCTGAAATGATGGCAAGCGGCGACAGCTTCCGTCAGTATCTTGATGTGCAGGGTTGCTTTGACCGCTACTCCGTGGCTAACGCAATTCTGGTATCAGCACAGATGCCCGAAGCAACGCAGCTTAAAGAGTACAGCAAATGGAAAGCGAACCGTGTCTATGTGAACAAGGACGCACAGAAAATCATTATCCTTGAGCCGAGCAAGGAATACACCCGTGAGGACGGGACAAAGGGCGTCTCTTACAATGCCAAAGTGGTTTATGACATTTCCGAAACCTCGGCAAAGGACAGGCAGCAGGAACAGGAGCCGAAATCCATGCGTGAGCTTGTGTCGGCTCTGATTGATGCAAGCCCTGTATCCTGTGTTCCTGTCGGTGAGCTTGAACTGCCTGCCTATTATGACAGTTCTCAGCAGACCATTTTTGTCAAGAAGGGGCTTTCCGAGGAAGTGCTGTTCGTGAGTATGGCAAAAGAAGTGTCGGCGGCGGTCTATGACTTTAAGTACAACGAGAGCCGTGATGTTTCCGATTTCAAATCCTTCTGCGTTGCCTATATGGTAAGCTCCCGTTATGGCATGGATACCAGAGGTTTTGATTTTTCCAGACTTCCCAGAGAGTATGCGGAAATGGATACGCAGGCGTTCAAGGGAGAGCTTGGCACGATGCGTGATGTTCTGGGCGAAATCCAGAGCGATATGTATAAGAGTATGGAGAAGAACAAGCCTGCAAAGAACAAAGAGCAGGAACGCTAATCGGAGGTGCAGACTATGAGAGAGGAACGATACCATATCGCACTTGATAAGTACGATAAGAATATCGTCATCAATGCCTTAAACACCCTGCGTACACGGCAGTTACAGGAGGAACGCCCCACCGAGCCTGTTGACGAGCTGATAAGCAAGGTGGCACACGCTCCGACAAAAAAGGTTAAGGTCGTGCATTGCAGGTGCAATGAGGAACGATGACCAGAAAACGAGCCTAATCCTTACTGTTTGCGGGATACTTCCTGTCGTATGGCTTGCCCTGCTGACAGCACCCTATGTCAGCGGCGGTCTTGTAGAGATTATCCGAGGTCTGCCCGTGGCGATGGGCAATCCGTTTGAAATAGCGATGTGTGAGGACAGCGTAAAGACTGTCCTTATTTTTTTACTTGCCTACGCTATGGGCATCGGCATTTATTTCTCTACACGCAGGAATTACCGCAGGCGTGAGGAACACGGCTCTGCGAAATGGGGCAATGCAGGTGCTTTGAATAAGAAGTACCGAGATAAAGACCCGTCAGCCAATAAGCTCTTGACCCAGAATGTCCGTATCGGGTTGGACGGGAAAAAGCACCGCAGGAATCTGAACATTTTAGTATGCGGTGGCTCTGGTGCGGGTAAAACAAGGTTTTTCTGCAAGCCAAATGCTATGCAGTGCAACACATCTTTTGTAATACTCGACCCAAAGGGCGAAATTGTCCGTGACATCGGCGGTCTGTTGGAAAACAAAGGCTATGAGGTGCGTGTGCTTGACCTTATCAATATGCACCGCAGCCATTGTTACAATCCCTTTGTCTATCTGCGGAACGATAACGATGTTCAGAGGTTGGTAACAAACTTGTTTAAGGCGACCACGCCGAAAGGCTCACAGTCGCAAGACCCGTTCTGGGATACGGCGGCGAGTATGCTGCTTCTGGCTCTGGTGTTCTATCTGAAATATGAAGCACCGCCAGACGAGCAAAATTTCCCGATGGTTATGGAGCTGCTCCGTGCAGGCGAAGTCAGAGAGGACGATGACAGCTATGTAAGCCCTCTGGATGAGCTGTTTGACCGTTTGGAAATGGTAAACCCAGAGCATATCGCCCTCAAGTATTACAGGGATTACCACTCTGGTAGTGCAAAGACCCTAAAGAGTATCCAGATAACCCTTGCCGCTAGGCTTGAAAAATTCAATCTGGAGAGCCTTGCAGGGCTTACCGCCACCGATGAGCTTGACCTGCCAAGTCTGGGAGAAAAGAAGGTCGCTCTGTTCGCTCTGATACCAGACAACGACACGAGCTTTAACTTCCTTGTCAGTATCCTTTATACCCAGCTCTTTCAGCAGCTTTTTTATCTGGCAGACCACAAGTACGGCGGAAGCCTGCCTGTGCATTGCCATTTCATAATGGACGAATTTGCGAATGTTTCATTGCCTGATGACTTTGATAAAATCCTGTCCGTTATGCGTTCCAGAGGGGTATCAGTATCCATTATCCTGCAAAATCTGGCACAGCTCAAAGCCCTTTTTGAAAAGCAATGGGAAAGCATTGTCGGCAACTGCGATGAGTTTCTGTATCTGGGCGGCAACGAGCAAAGCACCCACAAATATGTGTCAGAGCTTTTGGGCAAGGAAACCATTGATACCAACACCTACGGGAAAAGCTCTGGGCGGAGTGGTAACTATTCAACAAATTATCAGATTTCGGGGCGTGAGTTGATGACCCCAGACGAAGTGCGTATGCTTGATAACCGTTACGCACTTCTTTTTGTGCGTGGGGAACGCCCCGTTATGGATTTCAAGTATGACATCTTGAAGCACCCGAATGTGAAGTTGACGGCTGACGGAGGGCAACCGCCGTATATCCACGGAGAGCCTACGCAGGTTGTCGCAACTCTTGTGTTTGACAGTGATATTCCAGATAACGCCGTGAGCGTCAAAGCTGTCAGCACTTCCTATGAGCTTCTGTCCGATGAGGACTTGGAAGAAATATTCAATTTATAAGGAGGATTTACCCTATGAAACTTTTTAAGAAGAACGAGAACAAGAAAACCACGAAGCTGCCGATGACTGGAAAGGTTAAGAAAGGCTTCCGCTATTACTGTATGGCTGTTATGGCAATGACATTTGTGCTTGGTACTTCCGTAACCGCCTTTGCTGCCAATGACCCCATTCAGGTAGTCAACAATCTGTCCGATTTCATTTTCGGTCTGGTGAGGGCTGTTGGTATGATTATGCTCGGCTTTGGTATCGTGCAGATTGGTCTTTCCCTCAAATCCCATGACCCGTCCCAGAGAGCTAACGGATTTTTGACCCTTGCAGGCGGCGTTGTCATTACCTTCGCAAAAGAAATCTTGACTCTTATCACAGGCTAAGATAATAGACTGACACAAGACGAAAGATAACGGGAGCAGATCCGCCGAGTGCGGAACTCGCTCCCGTTATCTAATATCATCAAGGAGGTGGTCAAATGTCTGATAACTGGGTGGTACAGAATTTAGAGAACGCCCTAAACACTTGGAATGAGAAATTAGCCGAGATATGGCAGCTCATTACCCAATCCCCAGAGAACTTTAAGGGCGGCACGATATGGAATGTCATCGTGGATATTCACGGTGCAGTGCAGGCTATCGGACTTGCCCTGCTCGTGCTGTTCTTTGTTGTGGGTGTAATGAGAACCTGTGGAAATTTTGCAGAAGTCAAGCGACCAGAGCAGGCGTTGAAGCTGTTTATCCGCTTTGCCATTGCCAAAGGTGCAGTGACCTATGGATTAGAACTGATGATGGCACTGTTTAAGATTGTGCAAGGTATGATTTCCACGATTATGAATGCCGCAGGATTTGGCTCGGCACAGCAGACGGTGTTGCCGCAGGAAATCGTGACAGCCGTTGAAGACTGCGGATTTTTTGAGAGTATCCCGCTATGGGCGGTCACGCTGATAGGCGGGCTGTTTATCACGGTGCTGTCATTCATTATGATTATGTCGGTATACGGCAGGTTTTTTAAGCTGTATATCTATACTGCCATTGCACCCGTACCCCTTTCCGCTTTTGCGGGAGAGCCGAGCCAGAGCGTTGGCAAGAGCTTCATTAAGAGCTATGCCGCCGTGTGTCTTGAAGGTGCGGTTATCGTGCTTGCCTGCATTATCTTTTCCCTGTTTGCTTCTTCTCCGCCTGTGGTCAATCCCGATGCTGCGGCGGTTACAATGGTATGGAGCTATATTGGGGAGCTTGTGTTCAATATGCTCGTCCTTGTCGGTGCGGTCAAAATGGCAGACCGTGTTGTAAGAGAAATGATGGGCTTGTAAGGGAGGTGCTATGATTGGAAGTCAAGATAAATAAGGAAATCCGTAATTATACGGAGAGTATGTTTTTTGGACTGTCCCTCAGACAGTTCATTTTTTCTGTCCTTGCCTGCGGCGTGGCGGTGGGTTTGTATTTTCTTCTTCGTCCACGGTTTGGAACGGAAACCCTCAGTTGGGTTTGTATCTTAGGTGCGTTCCCTTTTGCGGCTATGGGATTTATCAAATACAACGGTATGACCGCAGAACAGTTTGTCTGGGCGTGGATTAAATCAGAATTTCTGATGCCGAAAAAGCTGATGTTCCTGCCAGATAATCTCTATTACGAAACGATGAAGCCGACTATTGAAGCTTATGAAAAAGGATTGGCGACAGTACGGAAAAAGCAGAAAGGCAGGACACCGAAACCAAAGAAAACGAAAAAGAAAAAAGCGAAACGCAGCAAGGAGGTAAACAATGCTGAGAACTCTTAAAAATCTGTTCAAGCAGGACAGGGAAAAGTTTGTTGTGCCGAAGTCGGTACAGAATGTTATCCCGATTAAGACAATCTGGGAGGACGGCATATTCCTTGTCGGCAGGAACAAGTACGCAAAGACCTTTAAATTTGAGGATATAAACTATGCCGTGGCAAGCCGTGAGGATAAGGAAGCAATGTTCCTTGAATACTCGGAGCTTCTTAATTCCCTTGACAGCGGTGCGACCACGAAAATCACTATCAACAACCGTCGCCTGAACAAAGCTGATTTTGAACAGACCATTTTAATCCCAATGGCTGATGACGGTCTGGATAAGTACCGCAAGGAATACAACAAAATGCTTCTGGATAAGGCGACAGGGGCTAATTCCATCGTACAGGATAAGTATGTAACTGTATCTGTCTGCAAGAAGAATATCGAGGAAGCCCGAAACTACTTCGCCCGTGTGGGTGCTGACCTTATCGCCCACTTTAACCGTCTGGGGTCGAAGTGTGTGGAACTGGACGCAGGCGACAAGCTGCGTATCTTCCACGACTTCTACCGTACAGGAGAAGAAACAGCATTCCACTTCGATATTACCCAGACGATGCGGAAAGGTCACGATTTCAAGGATTTTATCTGCCCTGATACCGTTGAATTTGAGAGCGACTACTTCAGAATGGGTGACAGATATGGGCGTGTGATTTTTCTCAGAGAGTATGCGGCATATATCAAGGACAGTATGGTTGCGGAGCTTTGTGAGCTGAACAGGAATATGATGCTGTCCGTTGACATTATCCCTGTTCCCACGGATGAAGCCGTGCGTGAGGTGGAAAACCGTCTGCTTGGTGTGGAAACCAATATCACGAATTGGCAGAGGAAGCAGAACCAGAACAACAATTTTTCAGCCGTTATCCCCTATGATTTGGAACAGCAGCGAAAGGAAAGTAAGGAATTTCTGGACGATTTGACAACCCGTGACCAGAGAATGATGTTTGCTGTGCTGACGATGGTGCATACGGCAGATTCCAAAGAGCAGCTCGACAATGATACAGAAGCTCTCTTGACTACTGCAAGAAAGCACTTGTGCCAGCTTGCGGTGCTGAAATATCAGCAGATGGACGGATTGAATACAGCCCTGCCATTTGGTGTACGGAAGATAGATGCCCTGCGTACCCTCACAACAGAGAGCCTTGCAGTGTTTATCCCGTTCCGTATGCAGGAAATCTACCATGAAAACGGTGTGTATTACGGTCAGAATGTCATCAGCAAAAATATGATTATCGCCAACCGCAGGCAGCTCCTTAACGGCAATTCCTTTATTCTTGGTGTGTCAGGTGCAGGAAAATCCTTTACCGCAAAGGAAGAAATGACGAATATCATTCTGACCGACCCTAATGCCGATATAATCATCATTGACCCAGAGCGTGAATATTCCCCGCTTGTGAAAGCAATGCAGGGAGAGGTCATTCATATCTCTGCGACAAGTGAAAATCACATCAATGCTATGGATATGAACTCCGATTACGGTGACGGTGCAAACCCTGTCATTCTGAAATCTGAGTTTATTTTATCCCTTTGCGAACAGCTCATCGGCGGCACGAACTTGGGAGCAAAGCAGAAATCCATCATTGACCGCTGTACGGCAAGCGTGTACCGTTATTATCAGCAGGGCAACTATATGGGAACGCCGCCCACCTTGCAGGACTTCCGTGAGGAACTGTTAAAACAGAATGAGCCAGAAGCACAGGAAATCGCCCTTGCGATTGAGCTGTTTACGGACGGGTCGCTCAACACCTTTGCAAAGCACACGAATGTTGATACCCACAGCCGTCTTATCTGCTATGACATTCTGGATTTGGGCAAGCAGTTACAGCCTATCGGTATGCTTGTGGTGCTTGACAGCATCTTAAACCGTATCACCCAGAACAGAGCCAAAGGCAGAAATACCTTTATTTTTATTGATGAAATCTATCTGCTCTTTCAGCACGAATACTCTGCAAACTTCCTCTTTACTCTCTGGAAGCGTGTGCGTAAATACGGTGCGTACTGTACGGGTATTACGCAGAATGTAGACGACCTTTTGCAGAGCCATACCGCAAGGACGATGCTTGCTAACAGTGAATTTATCATTATGCTTAACCAAGCGTCTACGGACAGGCTTGAGCTTGCCAAGCTCCTTAATATCTCCGACCTTCAGATGAGCTATATCACGAATGTCGGTGCAGGACAGGGATTACTCAAAGTTGGCAGCTCCCTTGTGCCGTTTGTAAACAAGTTCCCACGCAATACCGAGCTTTACAAACTGATGACGACCAAGTTCGGTGAGGTCTAAGAAAGGAGGTCTTTTATGGCTGATATTAAATTCCGTGATACGGCTCATCGTGATTTCTTTCTGGAAAATATGATGAAATGCAGAGTGAACGACTGTTATCACAGGGCATTTTTCTATGTAATGGGTATCGCTTCGGAAACGAGGGCGAACATTAACCAGATGTTCAATTTCAAGGAGGACTGCATCGAGCCAGAGGGTATGCACGGCGGCTGGCAGACAAGCGGAACAGTTAAGGTCTGCCATATTGCTTTTAACCTTTGGAACGGGTATGCAGAGGAAGGGCGGGAACGGTATTTCACGCCAGAGGAGTTGTTCTGCTGTGAATTTGCTCCCTACTTTATGGAGGGTATCAAGGTCAGATACCCCGAATATTGCAGGGAGCTTCCTGCTCCCAGAAAACAGACAGAAATTTCAAGATAAGAAAGGAAAAACCTATGAAGAATTATAAATCTATTATCTGTATTGCCGCCGCCGTGTGCCTGTTAGGTACGGCGGCTTTTTGCGGCTTCCGTATTTACCATCACTATGCACAGGTGGACGAGCAGACGGAAGCCTTTGAGGAGATTGCCGAAATGGTAGAGCAGGCTCCCACGGAGAAAACCGTGCCAGACGATACCCCTGTCAGCGAGGGAGAAGATGTGCTTGCCAAGTATCAGGAATTGTATTTACAGAATGAGGATATGGTCGGTTGGATTTCCATTGCCGGCACGACAATCAATTATCCTGTGATGCAGAGTAGGAACAATCCGAATTTCTATCTGAAGCACAATTTTGAAAAAGAGTACAGCGACTTAGGTACGCCTTATGTGCAGGAGAATGGTGATATTGTCGAAAGTGAAAATTTGGTTATCTACGGTCATCACATCAAGGGTGGCAAGATGTTTGGAGCGTTGGAGGATTACAAGTCCAAGAACTTCTATGAGGAACACAAGACTATTCAGTTTGATACCCTCACAGAGCAGGCAGAGTATGAAATCGTCGCTGTGTTTAAGACTGTGGCGTACAGTTCTGAGGGCTTCCGATACTATGACTTTGTTGATGCGGAGAATGAGGAAGATTTTAATTCCTATGTCGGGAAGTGCAAGGAGCTTGCTTTGTATGATACAGGTGTGACCGCTGAATACGGCGACAGGCTCATTACCCTTTCCACCTGCGAATACTCCGCACAGAACGGCAGGCTCGTTGTTGTGGCAAAAAAGGTCGGCTGATTTGAACGCAAATCCTCTGGGAAAGGAGGTTCTCTATGGCTGATATAAAAACCAGAGATGCGGTCAAAGGTACGATAAAGACCATAGATAAAGCCGCCATAGCCAGTGAGCGTATGAAGTCTGCCTATGTGGGGATAAAGGGCAAGGCGGAACAGGGATATTACGCTGATGAAAACTCTGCCACTGAATATGCTGCGGATAGGATTTCTTGTGCAGCAGACCGTGTAAAAGACGAAGTTATCCATCAGTTCAATAAGCGGGGGCAAAAGGCAGTCAAGACAACGCAAGAGAATATCGGTAAGGCAAAAGATAAAATAACCGATTTCAAGCAAAGTCGGGCTGTCAAAGCCGCAGAACAGGAAGCAGCACAGAATATGTCAGAACAACACGGCTTGCAGATCCGTCACGGGGCTGCAAGCCGTTCCTCTGCCCCCGATGTTTCCCAGACAGCAAAATCGCAGTTGATAAAGACCCGACAGCAGGGGCAAAAAATGATTAAGACCACAGCCCGAAATACAGAAAAAGCGGTGAAAGCAACTGCTAAGGGAACGGTCAAGACAACCGAAAAGGGAATTAAAACCGCACAGGCAACTTCTAAGGCGGCAATCAAAACGACAGAAACCTCGGTAAAAACCGCACAGGCAGCGGCAAAGGTTTCTGCGAAAACTGCCCAAAAGGCAGCACAGGCGGCAAAAGCCACCGCAAAGGCAACCGCTGAAGCAACAAAAGCTACGGTCAGAGCCACCATAGCTGCGGTCAAGGCGATTATTGCAGGAACAAAAGCTCTGATTTCTGCTATAATTGCAGGCGGTTGGATTGCAGTTGTGATTATTCTCATTGTTGTCCTGCTCGGCTGTGCTGTTTCCCTGTTTGTCGGCGGAAGCGGAAGCAACGCCTATACCCCTGTCAGTGCAGAGGTGGAAGCCTATGAGCCTTTGATACAGAAATATGCCAAACAGTACGGCATCTCCGAATATGTGGAGCTTATCAAGGCGGTGATGATGCAGGAAAGCGGCGGGCGTGGGCTTGACCCCATGCAGGCGGCGGAGGGCAGCTTTAACACAAGGTATCCCCATGAGCCGAACGGGATACAAGACCCAGAGTATTCCATCCAGTGCGGCGTACAGGAGCTGAAAGCCGCCCTTATTTCTGCCGAGGTGGAAAACCCGATTGACATGGAGCGTATCAAGCTCGCCTTGCAGGGCTATAACTTTGGCAATGGGTATATCTCATGGGCAAAAACCAACTACGGCGGTTATTCCTATGCCAATGCGGTAGAATTTTCCACCATGCAGGCACAGCGGTTAGGGTGGGAAAAGTACGGCGACACACAGTACCCCGCCCATGTGTTACGCTATTATCCGTATGGACGGGCATTTACAAGCGGCGGCAACCAAGCCATTGTAGAGGTTGCCTTGACGCAGCTCGGCAATGAGGGAGGTCAGCCTTATTGGAGTTGGTACGGCTTTGAGGGGCGTGTGGAATGGTGTGCCTGCTTTGTGTCATGGTGTGCTGACCAGTGTGGTTATATCGAAAGCGGGATTATCCAGAAATTCGCAGGCTGCGTGGACGGCTCAAATTGGTTTAAGGGTAACGGACAATGGCAAGACAGAAACTACGAGCCGCAGGCAGGCGATATTATTTTCTTTGATTGGGAAGGCGACGGAGAAACCGACCATGTAGGCATTGTGGAGAAATGCGAAAACGGTGTCGTTTACACCGTGGAGGGGAATTCTGGCGACGCTTGCAGACAAAAGCAATATACGGTTGGAAGCAGCTCCATCTATGGTTACGGTGTTCCTGCCTATTAAAAATGGGCAAAAGAAAAACCAGAGGTTTATTCCTCTGGCTCTTTTGCCTTACATAGTCCGCTGACAGTTGCTTCAACTATGGACAGCTCTTTATCGTTTAGTTTGTCGAGTTCTGCGTCTAAGCGTCTGCGGACGGAACTTCTTTTGACCTCATTATCTGGGAATATGTATTCATCAACCGATACACCGAACATTGTCACAAGCTGAATGAACAGCTCCAGACTTGGCTTTTGTCCCTCATTTTCAATCGCTTGAAGATGTCTTGGGTCATAATCTACAATACGAGCAAGCTGCTCTCTGGTCAAACCTTTTGCTGTCCTTGCTTTCTTGATTGCCTGTCCTATCGGTGTAAAATCGAAGTCAAAATCATTGTTTCTTGTGTCCATAAACTCACCACCTTGTATCTGCAAAATGCTACTGTTATATTTTACAGAAATGTGAGCTCTTATAGAACGGTTTGAAATCTCTGATATTAGGATATAAAATCTCTTATTACAGGCGGTCAAAGTTCATAATTGCACACTTGATACTGTTCGTTCAAACGGCTATAATATATACAGTACACCTTAGGAGGTCAGATATGTTTGAATATATGACAGCACAGGAAGCCGCTGAAAAGTGGAATGTATCGTTAAGATGGGTACAAAGACTTTGTAAAGGAAACCGTATTGAGGGGGTTATGAATATTAACCGTGTGTGGCTTATTCCGAAAAATGCTGAAAAGCCTGCTGATGCAAGAAAAAAGTTGATGAAAAATTGAAAAATTTTCGTTAGTGTTTATTATGGAGGTGTTATATGTGAGGTACAGGATTTTAATTTCCGATGATGAAGTTGATATAGTTGAAATGCTTACAGGATTTTTTAGAAGCAAGGGCTATGAGGTCTTTTCTGCTTATAATGGAGTAGAAACCCTCAAATTAGCAGAATTACAACCAGATATAATCTTATTAGATATAAATATGCCGAAGCTTGATGGGATTGAAGTCTGCAAGAAAATTAGGGATTATGTTTCTTGCCCTATACTCTTTTTAACTGCCCGTATTGAAGAAAATGATAAGGTACAAGGATTTTCCGTAGGTGGTGATGATTATATTGTTAAGCCGTTTTCTCTTGTTGAACTTGAAGCCAGAGTGCAAGCACATTTAAGAAGAGAAGAACGACATCAAACGAATACAAAAGTTAAGTTTTCAGGAGAACTTTTAATTGACTACTCTGAAAGAAATGTTTATATACAGAACCAACCTATTGGTCTTGTAAAAAAAGAATTTGACATTGTTGAGTTATTATCTCAAAACGCAGGACAAGTTTTTGATAAAGAGAGAATTTATGAAAGAGTTTGGGGATATGACAGTGAGGGAGATAGTAGTGTTGTTGCCGAGCATATTCGCAGAATACGAACAAAAATTGCAGCATACACAAATAAATCTTATATTGAAACAGTTTGGGGGTGTGGATATAAGTGGATAAGATAAAGAAAATGTGGCGTAACCTGTCATTGCGAAAAAGTATAATACTTTATATCTCAGCGTTTGTAATTCTTGCCATTCTATTAAGTGCAGGAACAGCTACTTTGTGCAATAATGCTACAAAAACGATTGAAAGCAAATATCCCCCAACAGGAGAAAAATATTATTTAACAAATGAAAATGGAGAAAGACTCGGTGATGGCAATTATATTGGAGTTGCACCTGTTGCAATGTCTGAAAAAGACCAACGGTTACTTTCAATATGTGAAGTTGCCCCAATAATTGCAACTCCGATTTATTCAGCGTTATGTATCATTACGGCGACCTTGTTATTCTATAGAAACAAGTTAAAAAAACCACTTACAGAATTAAAAGCCGCTTCTGAAATGATTTCTAATAATAATTTAGACTTCTCAATTAAATATGACAGCAAAGATGAATTAGGAGAATTGTGTTCATCATTTGAAACAATGCGTTTTACCCTTGCTAATAATTTCTCTGAAATGTGGCGGCAAATGGAAGAACGAAAACAACTCAATGCTGCGTTTGCTCACGATTTACGTACTCCACTTACCGTATTAAAAGGGTATAATGAAATTTTACAGTCCAACCATGACCCAATAACCAAAAGCACCGCTGCAACAATGAGAAAACATATTTTCCGTTTGGAAAGATATGTTGATAGTATGAGCCACTTGCGTCGTTTAGAAGATGCTCAACCCATAAGTGACAAGTCTAATATAAGCGGTTATGTGACCGCAATAGCTGATAGTGCAAGAATTTTGTGTGAGCAAAGTGGAAAAACTCTTTCTATTCAAAATAACATTTCCGATATTCCTATTGGCATTGATTATACTTTTGTTTCACAAGTGAATAATAATTTGATTTCAAACGCAATCCGATACGCAACATCAAAGGTAAACATCACTTACACAAGTAATAATGATGGCTTTTATCTCTCTGTTTCAGACAATGGATGTGGCTTTTCAAAAAATATTTTAAGCAAAGCAACCAATCCATATTTTACGGAAGAAGAAAATCACTCTGAGCATTTCGGACTTGGGCTGTACATCTGTAAAATTTTATGCGAACATCACGGTGGTTATCTGAAAATTGAAAATTGCTCAATCGGAGCAAAAGTGACTGCTTTTTTCAAATCTCTCGATTAGTAGATAAAAAGTAGAAAATTGCATTCTATACTCTCTATGTAAACACATGGAGAGTATTTTTTTGCTCCCTAAGACGAAAGGAGTTTTTGATATGGAACTTAAAGCAATTCAACTAACAAAGCAATATGGCTCAAAAACAGCCGTAAACCATTTGAACCTCTCATTATCAAATGGCGTTTACGGTTTGCTTGGTGCAAATGGTGCGGGAAAAACTACCCTTATGCGGTTACTCTGCGATATTCAGACACCGACCTCTGGGAAAATTACTTTGGACGGGAAAAACATATCTGTACTCGGGGAGAAGTACCGTAATTTATTGGGATATTTACCGCAACAGTTTGGATATTATCCAGATTTTACAGCTTGGGATTTCCTTATGTATGTTGCGGCATTAAAAGGACTGAGTGAAAAACAAGCTCATAAGAAAGCAACAGAATTGTTGGAAGCTGTTGACTTAGCAGAGAAAAGAAACCTCAAAATCAAAACTTTCTCTGGTGGTATGAAACAACGTTTAGGTATTGCACAGGCGATGTTGAATAATCCACGCATCTTAATTTTAGATGAGCCGACAGCAGGTCTTGACCCAAAAGAGCGTGTCCGTTTTCGTAATCTGATTAGTGCATTTTCTAAAGATAGAATAGTTATTCTCTCTACGCACATTGTTTCTGATGTCGAGTTTATTGCTGAGGACATTATTATGATGAAAGACGGTCAGATTCTCCATTTTGGAAAAACGCAGGAAATTACCACAGAAATTGACGGACAGGTATGGGAATGTACAGTTCCGACCAGTCGTGCGGAGCAATATTCTGAAACTCTGAATATAAGCAATTTGCGAAACATTGAAAATAATTGTACGGTTCTGCGTGTGATTTCTGAACAGTCGCCTATGGAAAATGCGATAAAAGTAGAACCTACATTAGAGGATTTGTATCTATTCTATTTTAAAGGAGTGAACGAATAATGAAAAATCTAATTAAGTTTGAATTACGAAAAATATTGACAAAACGCTTTGCGGTTATTTCTGTTGCTGCCGTATTACTATTGTCCTTGATACTGTCTTTTTCCACGCTTCACAGTATGTACGCATTTGACGGAAACGGTACAGAGGAAACTGGAAAAGCTGCGGTTGAAATTGATAAGCAAATTGCATTGAAGTATGAGGGAAAGTTAACTGACAATAAAGTACAGCAGATGATGTCTGAGTTTAAGCCTACTCAAGATTTACATGGAATGAACGCAAAATACATTTATCAAAATGCTTTGCAGTCTTCTGTATTCTCCCATTTTGCTGATATAGATGGTAGTTGGAACGGGTTAAGCGTAGCTGATGTATTTGGCGATAAAGAAATAAAAGTTGGGTATGTAAACGGTTGGCTTAGTACAAGCCAAAATATGGCGAAGATTTTTATTGTCCTTTCATTAGTAATTATTTTGCTAATTGCTCCTGTTTTCTCTGGCGAGTATGGTGGAGTGGATAACATTATTTTGACAAGTAAATACGGAAAGACAAAATGTGCCACGGCAAAAGTATTAGCAAGTTTACTTTCAGCCGTTTTCATAACGACTTTGGTTGTTATTTTCAATTTGCTTATTGCGGTTGCTATTTATGGAACAGAGGGGCTGGACTGCTCTATCCTTTTTGCTCCAATAGATTTTTTAGAAGGGTATATTCCATTTAATATTACTTGCGGAACAGTATTAAAGTATCAAATCCTGTTGGCGTTTATGAGTGCAATCAGTGTAACAGGAATAGTTTTAATTCTGTCTGCTGTTTGTAAAAGTCAAATGATAGCGTTTGTAATTTCAGCAGCTATTCATGTGATACCGATAATGCTTCCTATCTCTGAAACAAGTGCATTATATCGAATTATTGTGCTGATGCCCCTTTTCTATTCACAGTATATTTCCATAATGTCTGTTGAACAAATGCACAATGGTATGCTTTATGCAGTATGGTCTATTCCTGTTGCGATTGCTTTAGTAGTAATAGGTTCAATCATTTCCCATAAGGCATTTTCAAAACATCAAGTAAGATAAGCTTTAAAATCAATATGAAGCAAGCCCATCAAATAAAAAAACGGTGCTTTGGTGGGCAGTATAAACATGCCCAGATGAAAATTTAACTTCCCTCTGAACCCGTTTTCGAGTTTGGAGGGATTTTTTATGCGATGGTCGCATATGACCGCAATGCTGCTCATCAGAAGCAGCTACTATTTACGGAGTGTCACAGTGGAGTGAAGATTATCTTTTAGAAAAAATCATCACTTACTCGTGGCACTCTTACATTTTACAAGCAGAGATTACATCTCTTGATTATAGATATGTTTACGCTCATTGCCGTAGAGGTCTTAGTACCTTTGCGGCTTTTTGTTTGTCGAAAGATGTCTTAACACAAAACAAGGCTATTTCTTGCGTTGGTTGCCGTTCACCGCCTGCCAATCTGGATTTTCAAAAAAATTCAGATTGGAGGAAACAATATGGCATACAACAAAGCCAAAGAAGAAAAGAAATGGCGGCTCTGGAAAGAAGCCGAGGAAAAACAGTTACGGAGCTTGGGGGTTAATGAGGACGATATAGAAAAGCTCCGTGTTCACGATTGGACGATTTTTAATTCAGACAGACGGTATTATCAGCGAGTGCAGGAAACAGGTACATATCTTGACGAGCTTGTTGAAGATACTACACAGCCCGAAGTCAAAACGGTTGAGGATTTTCTGGACAGTATCGAAAACCAGCACCTCTATCAAGTTTTGATTAAGGTGGACAGGCTTACATTGCAGATTGCTTTGATGAAGATACAAGGATATTCAACCCGTGAAATTGCGGTGTATCTGGATATTACTGAAAAAGCAGTTTACAGAAGAATGGATAGGCTCAAAGAAAAATTAAAAAAGTTATTTGAGTAGAGGGGAAAATTGAATATTCCCACGGGCTACAGGGTGAGAGGACAAAAAACTCTTGCCCTGTTTTCCTTTGTGTGGCGAAAACGGGATTGCTCCTTGACAACCGAATACTCATTCGCCAAATACTTCCTCTTTGTGATTGTGATGAGCATAAGCGTGTGCAGCGGTACGCCATGACCTGCCAAATGGCAGCGAGCGATGAAAGGTGGTGAGCCAGTCTTTACCGACTCAAAATATCGGGCAGCTCCCGATTTCGCCATGACCCACAAAGAGAATAATGGTACTCCCGTCCAGTCACAGTCCGAGCGTGAAAAAAACGTCGCAGGCAATGAGGGCGGCTCTGTCAGAACGACAGTTGGGGTGGAACTCCCGTGGCGTCAGTTCGCTGCTGACCGTTTGGCGACTTCCCATAGCATTTCGGGGTGTCGAGGACAAATTGAAATGCTTCTATCATATCAGCCAAACGAAAGGAGGTCATAAGAACAGAGATATTGTTAATATTCTTCCGACCTTAAATACTTCCTTTTGTTTGGCTGCCTACATAGGCAGAACTAATCTGCCTGAATCCAGATGGGAGGTCAAACACAATGGAAAGAATTATTAAGCGTGGCGACATTTACTACGCAGAGCTTAACCCCATTATCGGCTCAGAACAAGGCGGCACAAGACCTGTACTTATCATTTCCAATGATATAGGAAACAAGCACAGTCCGACGGTAATCATTGCAGCAATTACGAGCCGAGTACACACAAAAGCAAAGTTGCCCACACATACCGCAGTAAGTAATTATGAAGGGCTTGACAAGGACTCTATTATCCTGCTTGAGCAGATACGGACGATTGATAAGCAGAGGTTAAAACAGTATATGGGAATGATGCCCGATAACATAATGGCAAGAGTTGACAAGGCTCTTGCCATTAGTGTTGCACTTAAAAAAATATGAAAAAATGTGTAAAGCAGGTATGAGGGATATATTTGCACATTGGTAAAATGGCGGCTGTATTTTTATAATTTAGAGGTACAGCCGTTTTAGCTTTAGCGGAGGTATTCGTTTATGGGAAATGAAAATTTTATTCAAAATACAGAACTGAAAAACGAACAGTTGAAAGATGAAACCGAAATATTCAATTCTTTTATCAATGTTATGGTGCAGATAGTTGAAAAATACGGAAAGACTGTTTTGCAGGAATTAGATTGTGCTGCGTAGGTTACGCAGCCTTACATATCACATTTCCCTATAAATTTATGGAGGTGGTACGATGAACAGAGAAGGAAAGAAATGTGTCCTATATCCGAGAGTAAGTACTGAAATGCAGGTGGACGGATATAGCCTTGAAGGGCAGAAGAATAGCCTGAAACGATTTGCTGACAGAGAGGAAATGGAGATTGTTGGTATATATGAAGATGCGGGTAAATCGGGAAAATCTATTGAGGGGAGACCTGCTTTTAAGAAGATGCTTTCCGATATAAAGAACGGATTGGAGATAGATTATATTCTGGTCTATAAACTTTCACGATTTGGAAGAAACGCAGCAGATATTCTAAATTCATTGGAGTTTGTGCAGTCGTATGGAATAAATCTTATTTGTATTGAGGAAGGTATTGACTCATCACAGACAAGCGGAAAACTTTTAATTTCTGTATTATCTGCGGTTGCAGAAATTGAAAGAGAAAATATCATTGAACAGACAATGAACGGACGCAGAGAAAAAGCAAGACAGGGAGGTTGGAACGGCGGTTTTGCTCCGTATGGATATTATCTGAAAGACAATCAGCTCTTAATAGAAGAAACCGAAGCTGAAGCAATCCGAATTATATTTGATAAGTTTGCCAATTCAGACGTAGGGCTTGGCGGAGTAGCAAAATATCTTAATCTGCAAGGAATAAAAAAGATACCTCGTCAGAATGGAACGTTAGAAACATGGAGCAGCCATTTCATAAGGTTGATATTAGATAATCCTGTTTATTGTGGTAAGATTGCTTATGGCAGAAGAACACGAGAAAAGGTAAAAGGCACAAAAAATGAATATAAGCAGGTTCATACAGATGATTATATTCTGGAAGATGGACAACACGAAGGAATAGTTAGCGAAGAATTATGGCAAAAAGCTCACACAAAACGTATGGCAACAGGAATTAAGCAGCCGTCCAAAATAGGTAAGGACAGGTCGCATCTGTTGACGGGAATATTAAAGTGTCCTATTTGTGGAAGCTCAATGTATACGAATAAACATGCGTGGACGAATAAAGATGGCACATACAAAGAAGTTTACTATTATATCTGCGGTAGGAACAAGCAGGAGCGAGGGCATCATTGTGATTACAAGGCATCGCTTAGAAAAACAGACATTGAACCACTTGTAATTGAAGCTGTTAAAGAATTGGTAAGTGATAAATATTTTGCAAAAGAGATAGAAAAGCGTATTGGCGTACAGACTGATACCACTGCTATTGATAAGGAACTTGCCAATTATGAGAGCAAGCTGAAAGAAGTAGATTTGAATAAAGCTCGTCTGGAGCGAGAGATTGATAATCTGCCTATTGATGCTCGTTTCAGAGAAAGAAAAATCCACGACATGACATTAAGGCTTGATGGATTGTATGATACGATTGTCGAGTTGGAAGAACGGATTGAAGATGCAAAGCTGAGAAGAAGTTCTATCGAAATGGAAGCAATCACTCTGGACAATATTTACAAGCTTATGCTGAATTTCGGAAAGCTCTATGATATAATAAGTGACGAGGAAAAGAAAAATCTTATAACTTATCTAATAAAGGAAATTCAGATATATCCTAATGGAGAGTCAGAGATGCCTTTGAAGTCGATAGAGTTTAATTTTCCGATATATCGTGATGGACAAGAGGTAAGGCGGCTCTTGTGGGAAAAAGGTAATACCGTTGAGAGTGTGTGCTTGCTAAGCAAGAAACCTTGAGTTTATGTGGTATTTAGGTGGTTCTGACGGATAATGTGTCCGCAAATAGTTGTACCCATTGTTGCGAATTGAGTTCGAAGTTGGAGAAAGTAGAATTATATGAGAAAAAATGACAAATTTCCATTCGCTATGACCAGGAAAGCATTGGTTGTGTATATTGTTTTTACAGTTCTTATGGGACTATTTCTGTTTTTTGTCATAGGAGATATGGCTGGAAAATGTGCGGCATGCATTGTTTGTCCGATGCTCATTGCATATTTGCTCTATGCGTATTGCAAGGAAAGTAAAGCAGATACGAAAGCTCGTGAGATGAAAGCACAATATATGAATGGCAGTTATTTTGAAAGCCCTGAGTGGCATGAGAAATATGTAGCCTATCTCAATGAGCACACATTTGAGAAACCTAAATATCAAAGCATGAAACTGGACTTATTAAAAAGATTTCAAAGACGGGAATATCTTGTCAAAATGATATTGCCATTGTTCCTAATGTTTTGTACCTTGTGTCTTATTCCTTTAGGGCGTTATTATATGGCTATCATAGGATTTTGTCTGTTCGGATTCCTATTTTGGCTAGAGTTTTCACTGTATATAGGAATGCCGGTACGGAAGTGGCTGAAGGGCGATATTGATTATGAGGAGCTTGAAGCGTCATATTTAAAAAGTCAGATGCTTTTCTATAAAACAAATGCATTAGCATTTGGAACTACACATTTACATGGATTCACAGAGAAAAAAATATATGCAGTAGATTATCGGCTGGTGGAAGGAATATCAAGAAAAATAGTACGCCTTAAGAAGTATGAGGATGGAATTTATAATACGGAGGAGTTTCAGCATTTTGCAGTTATTCATGTCAGACTGCCAAAAAGCGGAAACATTCATGATGTTGAGATCGAACTAAATGAATTTCAGGTTCAAATGGCAATCGATAAGATACCCACCTACAAAATTGGTGAAAATTTGATGGAGAATCTTTCTGTAAATGAGCATAAAGAAAATGAGGCTGTAATATAGCCAATAAATGAGTAATTCGGGAAAAGGTTGCTACAGACGGATATATGTTTGATAAAAGACGTATAGTTGAAGTATTCAGAACGTCAGATAATGAAACAAAGAGAAGATTATTAAGATATTTCGAGTTGGTAGAAATATGCAATCCAAGAATTATATGATTCGGGAGAAATGCCTTCTTCATCGTATGATGATTTGAAGGATTACGTTCGGAACCTGTAATATTGACAGAAACAAAGTTTGGGTCGGGAGGTTTAATATGAATGTGCAAGGTGTCAGGTGCAGATGAACGATAGATGAACAAAAATGAATAAGTATGTTCGTGTGCATCTGACACCGAGAATTGTTTGATCCACAAGTAATTGGATGCTATAATTATCATAGTTTAGTCTAGATAAAATTTGGAGGTGCATAATCATGGCGGCTACAAATCAAGAAACATATGATTATATTAAAAATAAAATTAAAGCAATGAAGGATCAGTATCATTCATTAAGAGATAAGTCGGATGATTATGTATTTAATGCACTGGTTGTAAAATCAATGTTTTACAAAAATCCAGCATATGAGATTACTGGAAGTGATTTTAATGACATTATCGTGGATGGGCATGCTGATGGCGGTGTAGATATTTTGCTTGATGATCCAAGTAGTGAAACATCAGATTTGGTTATTGGTCAGGCAAAATTCTATCAAACCATCTCTTTTGATGAGTGCAGCGATGCAGTTAATAAGATGGCAGATTTTTATATTGCTATGAATCAAGGTCATTATGAAAATGTAAATGCCAAAGTTCAGCAGAGATTCTTAATGCTTGATGCTGAGGTTGGTGATGAGTCAAAGGTTAAATTCGTATTATTTATCAGTGCTCCAAAGAATAACATAAGGTTCGATAGGTTAAAAAAAGCGTTATATAGTAAATTAACAGATCAGAGTAAATTTGAACTGATCATTTTATTTGATACAGATATCATCGAAGAAATAAAGGAAGCAGAGTCAAGACGACCTTCTGTCGCAAGTGGCAAGATTGATATCGATGTGGCTAATAATTGGCTTGAGTATGATGATATGGCAGCCATCGTTAATGTTTCTGCCCTATCTATAAAAAAATTATATGTTCAGCACCACACAAATTTATTAGCAAGAAATTTGCGTTACCACGTTTCTGGTGCAAATGTTGATAGAGCTATTGAAGATTCTATTAATAATAATGCAGAGTTGTTTTGGTTAAAGAATAACGGAATTACTATTATCTGTGATGATTTTGAGTTGGATGGAAAAGAAGTTAAACTAACTAATTTTTCTATTGTCAATGGTGGTCAAACTACATATAAATTAGCTAGAAATAAGAAAATCTCTGAAGATTATAACTTCTATTTGCCGTGTAAGATTGTAAGAATTATCGGAGATAATGAAGATGAAAAAGGTGATTTCAGTTTAGAGATTGCCAAGGCTACAAACTCACAAAAGGCTATTAAGAACTCGGATTTAAAAGCGAATGCTCCGGAACAGATTCGCTTTAGTCAGGCGATGAGAGATGTGGGAATTTTCTATCAGACAAAACGAGGCGAAGATATACCAGCTGCATATAAATCTAGAGAACTACATTCAGATATTGCTGAAATAGGAAAGTTATGTTTGTCTGGTGTGTTCCAGCTGCCTTGTTCAAGTAGAAATAAGCCTTCAATGATATATTCTCCAGAGTATTATGATTATATATTTAATGGTAACCAGCAGCAGATAGCAAGAATTTGTAAGGAATTGTTATATATAGACTGCTATTTTAGAACTAAATTTATAAAAAAGTATATAAAAGATGTATCGGATACGCCGAATTCGGAAATCAAAGTACAGTTTGCAAATAACGCAAGAACAGTATGTACCGCATTTGTGATGTTTGCTTCTCGATATTATCAAAGGAATTTTAATCTTTCAGAATTGAACACGTTGTTTAAAGCGGCACAGAATGATAAGCTGTCTGATTCTGATGTTTATAATATTGTAAAGAATATGAATGGTATTAATTGGATTTTGCCGCCGGATGTTTTTGTAAATAAAGACAAGTACGATGATGTATTGTATAAATTGTTTGAATTAATGATTAAACATGGATCACATGACTTGATGATGACTATGAGAACAAATGATACTATTACAGCATCAAACTATTTGAAGAAAGATAAGAATTATATAGAAATTCTTAGTATGAATTGGGATTATATTTCTGATAGTATTACTTCTATATTTGATGCTTTGCAGTAATGATTTAATAATCAATAATAAAATAGTTAGGCACCTGTGGGTATTCTTTTTCACAGGTGTTTTTCGTTTTAAAAATAATCTTGATAAAACGCTATAAAAACGCTATAATAATGCTTGCGAAAGGATGGTGTAAAGCTATGGCCTTATCGGATGAGATTATACTTATAAGAAAAAAGGGGTTTTGTACGCAGATAGAGTTTGCAGAACGTATTGGAGTATCATTTTCAACGGTTAATCGTTGGGAGACGGGAAAAATGAGTCCTAGCGTTTCAACTATGAAGAGGTTGAAAGTCTATTGCGATGGATTAAATATTGAATTTGATAACGTTGAAAAAGCATGGTTAGAAAAAATGTTAGATCATGATGATAAAAAGAAATAGAAATCATACATACAAATTCATGAAGTTATGACTCTGATTGAAGAGTTGGTAAAACAGATCTCGATGTTCGAAAAACTGTTGGAATTCAAACGCGAGGGAGCCAGAATAGTGTCTTAACTCCTTGCAGAAGTGGATGATATCAGCTACTTAAATATCCTGAAAGAACAGCAGAAATTTACAGGATTGGCATTGATTGAGAATAGTTCCGGAAAACACAAGGGTGAGACCACAATAAGCAGGCGAGGACGAAAGTGACTCAGATACCTACCTGTTCTTTTATGGCGCAATGTCGCTTGTAGCGAAGAATTCGGAGTTCAGAGACATCCCTATTACATAATCAGAAGGCTGAATCCATTAAAGCAAGATTCAGTCACTTATGGTGATTGGAGTCAAGTTGATGCGTATTTTTTATGCCATGCTGACAAAAGGTGGGGATTATGATCCAAGAAGATGGTCGGTGATATCAAGAGACGGGCGGCTTATCTATAGGCTGCATAAGAAAAACAATTAACTTTAGTGGAAGGGGAGCTGTTGAATAAAGTGGAATGTGACAGATAATGTTCACTGATTATGGTATAGGAACAGGACGAGAGTCAGTAATTAAGAATACAAAGAATGAGCCAGTAGTCGGTAGAATAGCAATCATGGGGCACGCCCCTGCAAAGGAGAAAAGTTGACGCTCTGGTTATGGGGAGGTAGGCCGAAGAAAGTTACGGTCTCTGGAGACAGAGATGATTCTGGTGGATATAAGAGGTTGTTGCCATAGAGGGATGGGGATACACAAGGCCAGAAAAGAGAATATCAAGTATGTTTTTTGTCGGATATCTTTTTCACTATCATTTCAAATCCTGATACATTGAAATACTCAAAGTTTCGGCTTGCTTACTGAGATGTAAAATGCTGAAAAATATTCAATTTTCAATAAGAAACACTTGATTATATGAGGAGGTGGTTATATGCCATATGCAATAGATTTATTTTGTGGGGCTGGAGGATGTTCTGAAGGGCTGATACAGGCGGGATTTCATATTCTTTTTAGTTCTGATATAAGTGACATGGTTGAGGTGACATACAAATATCGTCATGCACAATTAGGACTTATTCAAGGGCAGAATACTTGGTTTGAAAGGGCTGATATTAGAAATCTTCATGGTGATTTTATCAAGCAGAAAATTAGCGAACTTGAAATGTTTCGTAACCAAGAAGTACCGGAAATCGATTTGATGATTGGTGGGCCAAGTTGTCAAGGGTTCTCAAGAGCCGGTAGACGAGATAAAGAAGATCCAAGAAATTTGTTATTTGGTGAATACGTCAGAGTAATAAACGAAGTAAACCCTAAGTATATTGTTTTAGAAAATGTTGAAGGTTTTATGGATATGCAGTTTTTTGGGTATAAGGGCTTAGATTTATACGATGAAAATGGAAACCTTGTTGAAAATGGACAGGTTTATCCAGATGGCTCTGTTACACCTCTCATTCTGAGATCTGAATTGAACAGAATTGGGTACAATACTTTAGAACCACGAATTTTGAATGCTGCAGATTATGGTGTTCCACAAAGAAGAAATCGCATAATTTTTATTGGATATCGAAGAGATCTTCCTGCACCATCGTATCCAGAGCCTACGGTTACACCTGAAAAACAACTTACGCTAAATGATGCAATTAGTGATTTGGTAAACGATGTAGATCTAAAAAATAAAGTCAACCTAAAGCTTTCTGATTTCCAAAAGGAAAGTAGAGCCGGAAGAACGCCATCATTCATTACAGGGGAACCGATACCTTGTGATAGAAGACATCTCCAAAATCTTGAATTACCAAATGCTACAGATATTGTTTTAGAGAGATTTAGTTTATTCAACGAAGGTGAGTCTGGTTCAATGTTGAGAAAACGAATTAAGGAGCAGGGAATAGATATAACAGGAAAGAATTCTTTGATTCGGTTGTGTTGCGATAAGTTAGAAATGCAATCTAAAGATGTTATAGAATTATTTAGGTGTACAAATGCACCGGATACTGCTTTAGATGTCCTGTTGACTAAGAAGAATATTCGCCAAAGGTTGAATTCTGTTGAACCTTCGCCAACTGTGGTTACTCTTCCTGATGATTATATTAATCCATGGGAAGCCAGAACGATAAGTGTAAGAGAAATGGCAAGATGCCAATCATTTGATGATTCTTTTGAATTTTTGGGGAAAAGGACAACTGGCGGATTGAAACGAAGAACAGAGGTACCACAGTGTACTCAGGTTGGAAATGCAGTTCCACCACTCTTGGCAAAGGCAGTTGCATTGGAAATCATTAAGGTATTATAAAACAGAGGGGTAGTCCATATAGTGTGGACACCCCCCTATCTTTTTCTGTGAAAGTATTAGCTTGACTCTATAATTCTACATGTTCGATTTCACCGAACAGATCAGACTTTGCATATGGTTTGATTCTCCATGCATTTCCATGGTTCTTTCCAACATAACGCCCCTCTTTTGAAGTGTACCCACGCCAATCATAGGTGATTACGCCCGCCTTTATCAAAGAAAGAAAGGTTGTGAATTGTGGAGCTCTGGAAAACTCAATTTCATTATATTTAAATTGGACCATACCATTAATTTCTCTGCTTTCGGCTTTTACCCACAATGTTGATGGATGTTTTAAATATAACTGCCGTCTTAAATCGTCAAAAGGCCAGTATGCAGCTATCTCTCGTTTACCAGTAAATGGATCTTGCCATACAATATTGACCTCTCTAGCGTCATCATTAACATGAAGATAAAAACCTTGGTTGTTTTGAGGCGCATCAATAGAACCGATAGTAATATATAAGCTATTGTATCCTGGATGAGCAGCTGAATCATAACCATATATTCTGGTAAATGCTGATACTCTGTTTCTGTCTAAAGGTTCAAGAGTTGCAACTCTTGTTCCATCGAATAGTGGTCTTAATGTAAAAAGAGTATCTAATGTTCTGCTACCACCTTTGGATTTTATTTCAATTAAGCCGTTGTAATCAGCGTCGTTACGATTATTTGTATTGATTCCAAGAAGTTCTTCTAAAGTATCTCCAACGTCCTTTGGTGCAATTGGACCATATCCTTTTGAATTATCAAAAAATCCACCATGTACAATTTCTTGAAGGCGTGGCCTGATTTGATAGAACAAGTCAGTAATTGCATCTACTCCGATAGCATTAAGTAAATCGTTTTCGGAAGGAATATTGTGTGTAAGATTAATTAAATAAATTAATGGAATCCCATTTGGTTGTCTAAAGATAGAAATATAAAGAAGATCACCTTCATTAATTTCACCATTTTCCATTCGTTGTTTTAGTGTTTTGATGGAAAAACGTCTATCGCCTCGGTTATTGGCAACTCTATAAAACTTTAATTTAATTAACTCGGTTTTTCCATTCTGGATAAATAATGCATCATAAGATATACCGAATCTGCCACCATTATCTAGTTGTTCATAATCAACTAGCCCCCAGTTGAACAGAAGATCTCTGAGAATACCATTAGCATCTACGTTATTCTTGTCAATCATAGTATATGTCATACGAATTAATGCATAATCTTCATTTCTAAAGCGATGTATCATATTAATTACATCAGCTTCGTCCGAATATGGTGTAAAAATCATATCTCTTCATCCTCTCTTGTATTTCGTGTAAATAGAATGTACATTTCATTGGCAACCGTGTAGGCCATTGCATATAGCGTTTTAATTGTGGGATTAAGTGCTTTATGGTTAATGATTCTGCTAATCATTGCAGTTTGAATATCAGTTGCCCCGTATATTTCTATTTGTTTAATTTGTTTATGCTGCATTTCTCTTTTTAAGTTTTCAATAAAAATAAGGAGATAGTCATCTTCTTTGAAGGTATCAGAAAAATCATTGTTGTCACCTGCTAAGCTATTAAGATAGTTTCTTGAAAACAAAGCAGGGAATGGTACATTTAATTTTCTTGCAAGACTTAGCGCAGTATTGTATTCGATATTTTGTTCACCATATTCCAATGCTGAAAGGCAACTACGGTCATATCCTATAGATACTGCTAAATCTGAAATGGTATATCCTTGCATTTCACGTGATTTTCTAATGTTGGACCCGAAAACCAACAGAATATCAGTAGGGTTAAATTCTGCCTCCATCTAATCTCCTCCTTGATATTTCTTATTATACTCATTTACTCCCTTTTGACACTTGACTTATAACCATCAATTTAAGGGGCACGATTTACAACAAATAGTTTGGGAGACAAACCAAAAGATTTCATCAGTAGCCACGACTACTATATAAAGGGTAATTGCAGATGAAAGAAGTAAGTTATAATGATTCCTATGAGATGGAGGGACTTGTTGATGAATGGTTTCGTGTAAAATGTATACTTGTGCGGTATAGAAGATTTGAGGTCACCTATGATATGGATAATAGAACAGTTTTTGTAAAGTATGCAAATTGTAGAAAATTCTTTAGGGCAGGAGGAAAAACGTTACGATGTATTGTAATAATCTATCTCTGTAGAATCCGAGCAAAGTTTGCAGGGAGATATGAGTAGGCAACAAGAGCAAACAAGGAGAAGAATGATATTGTTACAAAAGAATATTACAAAGCATATATGGAATATAAAATAATCACGACTTGCCATCCGAAAGATAGAGAAGGTAAAAAGACATTTATTCGACTTATAGAAAAACTAAAGACATGTCGTAGGAAACTTGCGGCTGATATGGTTACAGTAGATGATTGTAGAGAAATTTTTGTGATTTTTGAATTAAAAAACAACAATTTGAACTATTGACACGTGATAGTTCAAATATTATAATGATGGTACAAGATGATTGGAGGGTGGTTTATGTCTAGACAGTTTGACGAATATATGGAAGGTAAATTTGAAATATATGGGGAGGTTTATGAGATTGTTGAGCCAGAGAATTTAAATGAACTCATCAAAGCTATGCAAGTAAGAGATGAAATACAGAATATGCTGAATAGCCTCATGTCTGACGGGGATTCTAGTAATTGGGAGAGCCTTTTGCAGGAACAGGAGGCTTATATTGAGGCTTATATTGAGAATCTTGGAGATTTTGATAATAGCATCTTAAGCAGTAATATCTCTTACCTTGCAAAGAAATATGATCTTCGTATCGGTGATGTAGAAAGAATACTAGGTGTAAGTGCAGGTTATATTTCAAGAACTACAAAAGAAGGTTCAGGAAAGAAATTAAGTATTGATGTTGTGTGGAAAATATCCAAATTCTTTGAAGTTGGCATAAATACATTAATTAGTACGGATTTAAAAGTTCCTGGCAGCAATACTGAACTGTTGATACAATTTCTTTTTAAACTGAGAAATGATACGGCGGAAGATAAAATAGAATGGAAATTTGAGGGCGGTTTTGAGTGTGAGATTCAGAATCGATATTTAGAGATGAAACTTGTAGGAGAGCAATCAGAAGATAACAATAATGATGAGTATGGTTATCTCTATTTCCCTGTAGGACATTTGAATCCAGATATGAAATGGTATGTTGGTGGGGAAATAATATGCTGCGAAAAATTCAGTGGTGATAAAGATTTGGTTATGATCCCTCTTGCTCTTGAAAATAGAGAAGGTGTTTATGGAATTGATTGCTATTTTGTTTGGAAGGAAAAGAATGAATGGAAATGGCAGAAGGTATTTTATTCAAATGAAACACCAATGAGTAAAGTTGATGATGTTGCAAAGGCTTTTTATGAAGAGATTATGGGAACCGTATTTGACGATAAGGTTTCATCTGATGTAAAAAGCATTATTACAGATTATCTTAAGTGGGGACGATGTTAAGAAAATTTATATAGAACATCCGTTGCACAAGGCCTCAAGCGCCAAGGCTTTGTGATGTAATTGTAGATGGAGAAAGTATTATTTGGGAGGTAAACAGGATAAGAACAAGGTTAAAATTATTGATTGGGACAATCTTGTTTATCAGGTTAAAGTTGCAAAAGAAATGGCAGATGTCATATGCACTTGACACTGAGAATCGGGATTTGATATCAGCATTTCAGTTGGTTCCTTACAGTGTTTTTTAAGACGTGGTATTCAAGGCATTGGGGAGAATAAAAACAAAATGATGATTTTATGGACAAAAAATAGGGGGGATAGTAATGGACAGTTTGTATATTTCTAGAGTGGTTATAAAAAACTATAGAAATTTTAAAAATTTGGATGTTGATTTACAGCATAAGTCTGTAATTGTTGGTGAAAATAATGTAGGTAAAACCAATTTTATAAAGGCGCTGCAGTTAATTTTAGATCCTACACTGTCAGATGAAGACAGAATGCTTTCTGAAAGCGATTTTAATGATTCACTAGATAATCCTATGGATAATGATCAGGAGATACTGATACAGATTTATATCAGTAATTACAGAAATAATATGGCAGTAATGACTGTGTTATCTGACGCAACCGTTTTGGATGCTAATGGAAATGAAGTTCTTTTATTAAGTTATAAGTTTTTTCCTTATGTTGATGAATTTGGTAAGAAAGAATACCAATATGAAGTTTACATGAAAGATGATTTGTCCAGAAAATTCGGTTCAAGAGAAAGAAAATATCTTAACTTAAAAGTTATTAAAGCTCTAAGGGATGTAGAAGCAGACTTAAGAAATAGTAAGAGATCTCCTGTTAAAAAGATGCTTGATGAGTACAGAATAAGTAAAGATATTCTGGAGAATATAGCCAATGAATATAAGCAATGCGGAGATCGTGTACTGAACTTGGATGAAATTAATGATATGATTATGCATATCAATAAACGATTTTCTGAAATTGTAGGGAACCGTGATTATGATATTTCGTTACAGGCGATGGAGATAGACCCTACAAAGGTATTAGGATCGTTAAAAATGTTGATGGCAAATCGTTCAGTGTCTGATTCAAGTTTGGGGTTGGACAATATTTTATATATTTCATTGGTCCTTCATATGTTTAGGGATAAAACTGTGCCAAGTTTTATTCCTAGTGCAGAATACGCCGATTTATTAACAAAAGAAAATAGTGAAATTTTGAATAAATGCTATAAAGCTAATGCGAACGGCAATTATATATTGAAACCTGATCTTGATAAAGAGAATGGTAATAAATTATATACATTTATGTCTGATAATGGACGTGGGAATAGTGCTGTAACTTTATTAGCTATAGAGGAACCAGAAGCACATCTTCATCCGGTTTATCAGCGATTGATATATAAGGAGGTTATTAATCGAAATGGATTTCCAATACTACTTACTACACATTCAACGCATATTACTTCAGTATCGCCAATTAAGTCGTTAGTACATTTACATCGAAAAGATGGGAACACTGTTGCTCACTCTACGGCAAGTATGCCAATGATCGAAGGTGAATTTTTAGATGTTGAAAGATATCTTGATGTTAAGAGAGGTGAGATTTTCTTAGGTAAAGGAGTTTTGCTTGTTGAAGGAATTTCAGAAGAATATATCATTCCTAGAATGGCAGAAATGATAGGAAAGCCATTAGATGAGAATGGTATAGTAGTATGTAATATTAATTGTACGAACTTTAAACCTTATATGAAGATGTTAAATTGTCTTAGCATTCCTTATGCGGTGATAACAGATGGTGACTTCTATACGATAAGTGAGAACGGCTCAGAAGAGGAAGATTCAAATAGAAATTACCATGTCATGGAAAAGGATGTCAAAGATTATGAAAAAACGGGATCTCTTGGAATTGAAAATGCTATAAAGATATTTGAAGCATTGGATATTGATGTGCCAGAAGATAAAGACAAAGTATCTTATTTCTCAGAAAAAGGATATTTTATTGGAAAGTATACATTTGAAGTAGACATGATGAATCAAACGACTACAGAAGTCGGTGAGAAGGCATTTTTAGATACTTTTAATCAGTTGGTAGAAAGTGCACGAAAGCAGAACAACTTTAAAAGAAAGTTAAAGGATCAAGATTATGAGTTTTGTTTAAGAAGGATAGAAGATCAGAGTGTTGGTAAAGGAAGATTTGCTCAGATATTTTCAGAAAAATGCCTTGTTGATAATTGCCCTGAATATGTAAAAAAAGCTATTGAATACATTTGTTCGAAGGTAGGTGAATGAGTACGAGTTATTTAGAAAAATTGAACAGGCTGAAAAAAGATGAATATCAGAAGGCTGCATTTGAAAGCCAAAATAATACGGTTGTATTAGCAGGCCCGGGAAGTGGAAAAACAACGGTTTTAACATTAAAGGCAATGTATTTGTTAAACAGTGCAGTTTCTGAACCTCGTGGGTTAGCTTGTTTGACGTATAGTAGAGAAGCCGCAAGAGAATTTACAGAAAGACTAAAAGAATTAGGATTGGTTAGAAGAAAGAACATATTCCTTGGAACAGTACATTCTTTTTGTCTTACAGAGATACTTGGTAAGTTCAGCGATGTGTATTCATTAGATATTCCTATTCCGATAAAGATTGTTCCTGAAAAAGAAAAAAATAAACTATTTGAGAAAGCAAAGCATAATCTACAGTGTGAAGATAATTATTTTAAATTTGAAAGAATGAATTGTGCGAGAATGCTCAGTGTTACCGGGGTAAGCGAGGTTAGCATTGATAAGGATGAAAAAGCTGAATTAATAGCTGATGAGTATGAGAAATTGTTATTTCAGTCAGGATATATTGACTATGAAACCATTATTATTGAGTCCACAAAGTTATTGCAAGAAAAAACTTATGTAAGAGAGTGTATTTCCGCGAAGTATCCTTGGATTTTAATTGACGAATATCAGGACTTAGGTAGACCACTTCATGAGATGGTTCTTTCGTTAATAAATCATACAAATATAAAGTTTTTTGCAGTGGGGGATCCGGATCAATCAATTTATGGTTTTCAAGGCGCAGTACCTGATTATTTACATGAACTAGCTGAAAGATCAGATGTACAAAAAATAGTATTACGAAATAACTATAGAAGTAATCAGGATATTATTGATGGATCTGAGCTTGTTTTGAATCAGCAGCGTGGATATATTGCAAAAACAAGAGAAAATGAAAAGGCGGTATATAAGTTTATAGAAGTGGATGAGGAATTGGAGGATCAAATTCAATATTTTGTAAAAAAAATTGTTCCGAGACTTGTTGAGGCTAAAATACCATATGAAGAGATAGCTGTTCTTGTAGGAAACAATGCGGAATGTAATAGAATAGCTATGGGTTGTCGGAAAGAGAATATTCCGTACTATATTGTAAAGCACCAATTTAACAGAAGTGACTTTGTAAAATGGGTAGAAAATTGTGCTTCATGGATTGAAGGCAATGTGGACATCCTTTTTAATGAAATAGGCGACTTTTGGATTTCTTTGATATCAGTTAATGGATTGCAATATATGACGGCTGATGAAAATCTAATTATTAGAGAGCGTCTATATAATGTGTTGATGCAGAGTAAGATCTATGAAAAGTCTTTAACTGAGTGGTTTGCTTTTTTAAGAAATGAACTTCATTTTGATTATTATCTTGATCATAACACATTTTTTCAGGATGAAAAGGAGAATCTAGATAATCTGGTGAAAGAAATGTCCGGTACGGAATATTCTGAATATGGGATAGATAAGTTTAGTAAAATAGGTAAACCGGAGAATCAAATAGTTATATCAACAAGACACAGTTCAAAAGGCTTGGAATTTGAAACTGTAATTATGATGGGGATGGAAGAGGATCATTTTCCGAATTATTATGTGAAAAATGATAAAAGATTGTTGGGAGAGACAAATCGATTGTGTTTTGTATGTGTAAGTCGTGCAAAAAGGATATGCATTTTAATGCGCTCGAATTTTTATACTATAAAAAAGAAAAATGGTGATTTATGGAGAAAAAGATATTATCCGTCAAGATACTGGACACAATTATATACAAAATATGGTAAAAAAATCTAAATGCAAGTCAGCGCAGTGGAAGAAGTTATTCGGAGCCTTGTGAAGAATCTTAAATTTTGGTAAGCAATCCTGAATAGAATTAGTTCAAGAATAGATACGGAAGAAATAGAAAAAGAGATTGGAGTAGTTATCAAGAAGGAAGACGATAGGTTAGTAATAGAGAATCCTGGAAGCATTCGAACAGGCAAGAAACAGATGCTCCGCGGTGGCATCTCAGACCCTAGAAATAAGACATTGATGAAGATGTTTAATATGATTGGTATTGGTGAAAGGGCCGGCAGCGGTATCCCGGATATTTATCAGGTATGGGAGAATGAAGGCTGGGCTGCTCCTGTTGTTGAGGAGAGTTACAATCCAGATAGAACCCGTTTAACGCTTGAATTTGCGAAGAAACAAGCGAATAAAACAAACGATAACATAAAAGGAGCCGAAAAGGAGCCAAAAAGGAGCCAAAAAAGAGCCGAAAAAGGGCGCCGAAAGAAAGCAAGATATTTTAAAATTGATTAAATCAGATGCATCAGTTACCCAGACCAGAATTATGGAAGAATTGCATTTGACTAGGAAACAAGTTCAAAAGGATATGAAGGAATTACAGGAGATGCATATTCTTGAGAGAGAGGGAAGCAACAGAAGCGGACGTTGGATTATAGTTGATGAGAATAAGAAGAAAGATTACTAAAGGAGACTAAGTGGACAGAAAAACCGAAGCCCTAAACTACCTGAAACAATACCCCAAGATGGCAAAATGGATGAATACCTGCAGTTGCTGTGGCTCAATGGGCTATAACCCTGATATGCCAGACAAGATTACTTCGAGAGATGGCAATAGAGAATATAACATTGTATTTTCAAGAAACATAAAGAAGTATTTTCCTCCACTTAGAGTAAATGACATGTGGATGTGCGACATTTGTCAGAAATATTGGAAAGATAAATAAGTATTTGGAAAAGGAGGACCGACGATGGAATTTATATGTTACCCAAAGTGTTCAACCTGCCAGAAGGCAAAGAAATGGCTGGACGAGAATAAGATCGAATACACGGAGCGCCACATTGTGGACGACAATCCAACATATGAGGAGCTTAAGAAATGGTATGAGAAGAGTGGACTTCCGCTCAAGAGATTCTTCAATACGAGCGGCATGCTGTATAAGGAGATGAAACTGAAGGACAAGCTTCCGGACATGAGCGAGGATGAGCAGTTACAGCTTCTTGCGACAAATGGCATGTTGGTGAAGAGACCGCTTGTCGTTGCTGAAGGTTTCGTGTTGCCTGGATTTAAAGAAAAAGAGTGGACAGAGAAGATACTGTAGTAGGGACGTTGCTTTTGTCACGAGGACTGTCCCCGTGTCACGATTTTATAAGACAGAGGGACGCTTTGCGTGACAAAAGGAACGTCCCCAATTTTAAGACAGAGGGACACTCTTTGTGACAAAAGGAACGTCCCCATGGAGAAAAAATGAAAAAAATTGATGTAAACAACAGTTGGGAAATGCATCGCGTAGGCGATGACGATTGGATTACGGCGACAGTGCCGGGATCGGTGTATGGGGATCTGCTGCAGGCGGGCAAGATGGAAGATCCGTTCTGGAAGGACAATGAGATAGAAGCACTGAAGCTGATGGATTACGATTATGAGTACCGCACCAGCTTTTCGTGTGATGATGAGCTGCTGGGATCGGATGAGGTTATCCTTCGGTTTGAAGGGCTGGACACCATTGCGGATATCACGCTCAATGGTGTGAAGCTTGGACACGCCGACAATATGCACAGGACATGGGAGTATTCGGTAAAGGATACCCTGAAGCAGACGGATAATATATTAAGTGTATATTTTTATTCGCCGACAAAGTTCATCGCAGATGCATTTGCGAAGGCTCCAACACGGGGAACCGAGGATGCCATGAACGGATTTGTACATATCAGAAAAGCTCACTGCATGTTTGGCTGGGACTGGGGCGCTCACCTTCCTGATGCAGGAATATGGCGGCCGGTCAGCTTGCTTGGCATTGATACCGCACGGATAGATTCTGTAGAAATCCTGCAGTATCATGGGCATGACTCAGTGGAACTTGATATAAAGCCGGAGATAGAATTTGCCCGGAAGTATATTGGTTCTGGATCAGAGACGGGACAACTGAGTGTAAAAGTTAGAGTAGTAGATCCGGTTGGAAACGAAATTATAAATAGAATATTAAATGAAGATATCACGAAGCATATACATATAGACAACCCACAGCTCTGGTGGCCGCGTGGGTATGGTGAGCAGAACCTTTACACTGTTTCCGTTGACCTTGTGAAAGATGATGGTACGGTGGTTGACAACTGGACGAGAAAGATCGGCCTGCGGACAATAACCATGGACCGCACAAAGGACAAATGGGGTGAGAGATTTGCCACCTGCGTAAACGGTGTAAATATATTTGCCATGGGTGCGGATTACATTCCGGAGGACCATCTCCTTGGACGTGTGACACCTGAGACCACAAGAGCTCTACTTGAGAAGGCGGTATTTGCGAACTTCAATTCTATACGTGTGTGGGGCGGTGGATATTATCCTGACGACTGGTTCTATGATATGTGCGATGAGATGGGATTTGTGGTGTGGCAGGATTTCATGTTTGCGTGTGCTGTCTACGATCTCACACCAGAATTTGAGGCAAATATCACCGCGGAATTTATTGACAACTTAAAGAGGATCCGCCATCATGCGTCACTCGGGCTTATGTGCGGCAATAATGAGATGGAGCAGTTTGTTAAGGAGAGAAAATGGGTGAGCAAGGACAACGAGGTTCGGGATTATATTATTATGTACGAGCGAATTCTCCCTAAGATCATGAAGCAGTATGCTTCACAGGTATTTTATTGGCCAGCGAGCCCGTCCTCAGGTGGTTCATTTGATGATCCGAGAGACGAGAACCGTGGTGATGTGCATTATTGGGCTGTGTGGCATGGTGATAAGCCATTTTCTGAGTACAGAAAGTTTTACTTCAGATATCTTTCCGAATTCGGTTTCCAGTCATTTCCTTCAAAGAAGACTGTTGAGACATTTACGAATGATGAGCGTGATATGAATATCTTTTCATACATTATGGAGAGGCATCAGAGAAATGGATCGGCAAATGGAAAGATAATGAATTATATGCAGCAGACGTATAGATATCCATCTGATTTCGAGACGGTTATCTACGCATCGCAGCTTCTGCAGGCGGATGCTATCAGGTATGGCGTCGAGCATTTTCGAAGAAACAGAAATGATGACAGGTGCATGGGAGCAGTGTACTGGCAGTTCAACGACTGCTGGCCGGTTGCATCCTGGTCCAGTGTGGATTACTGCCAGCGCTTAAAGGCACTTCACTACTATGCAAGACGTTTCTTTGCTCCGATCATGATCTCCTGTGAAGAGGAGGGCATGCTTGGAAGCGGACAGGAGCTGGTGAGACTTCCATTTGAATTCCCGAAGTCCATACGCCTCTGCGTGGCAAATGAAACCATGAACACAGAGAAAATACTAGTGTCCTGGCAGTTGAGGGACACGTCAGCGCGTGTTCTTGAATCCCACGATGAAGAGATCACTGCGCCAGCGCTGACGAGCGTATGGCTTGACAAGGTTGAACTTCCTGGTATCGACATTTACCACCAGTATGTGAGCTATCAGGCAAGCATGAAAGGACAGGTAATATCAGAGGGGACTGTCATATTCTCATATCCGAAGTATTTCTGCTACGAGGAGCCTCATTTGCAGGCGACAGTGGATGGCGACTATATCACAGTCAGTGCGGATGCTTATGCGAAGAGTGTGGAGATCCTGAACCAGAATGAGGAGCTTATCCTGTCGGATAACTATTTTGACCTGAATGCAGATTCAAAGACTGTAAAGGTTATAAGTGGAAGTGTGGATAAGCTGAGGCTTAGAAGTGTATATGATATAAGTTGATCTTGATAAGAGAGATTTATAAATGGTGAATGCCAGCGCTTAAAATGCGCTGGCATCGCAATTTTCATAGTTTCGAAGATGAGAGATAAATTAGTATACCCCTGCAGGATACAGATCGCCATCTGGAAGAACAGGTGGTTCTTTCTCGGCATTCTCAGGTGTAACTTCCTTGCGTTCACCAGGGGCAAGCTTGATCGTTCCGGCACTTGACTGTACATAGATCACGCTGTAGCCGATATTTTCTACATATAATGGCTTTTCGTCTGTATATTCGGAGTAGAACTCGATATTCTGATAATGCGGGAAATATCTCACATCAACAAGCTCATTGCATTCCTGACCTTTATTGTATGCGCTTATCAGAAAACTGTCCTGAAATGTTCCGACGTGCGGGTATGCCGAATATTCGCAGGGAGTGTTGTCTTCAGAATCTTCTGGCACATAATACAGTGAATGAAAGTAATACTCACAGAAATTGGCAAGTACAAGAAGAACTTTTCCCGGTTCTATAACAGGTCTGAGCAGCGTGTCCATTCCTTTATATTTCTTACTCAGGACTTCATAGTCAGGGATAACCTCTGAGTACTCATCCTGATGTTCCCAGTCGCAGTACGCAAGAGGACAGTGATACACGCTGTTCATAGTTGTGACAACAAGCTCCTCGGCCTCGGTATCTACATGTATATCATTTACAACCGAAGTATGGATCCATGTGCCATCTGTGAGTCTTTGATGTCCGGTTACGACGCCGTGTCCCATCTGGTATCGTTCGCCTTCTGATACAAATGACTCAACATACCAGTAGTGAAGCATGAGCTTTTCGTTATCATTTACCAAATTGTCCACATAGGAATCGATGATCTGCCGTCCCAGAAGCTCATAGCTGCTTCCTGGAAATGGTCTGGACATTCCCATCACGATCCTGCGTCCGTTATATGAAAATACCAGCTTAATCACCACGCCGTAGTCCTTTATGACACCTTCTATACCGTATTTGTCTGAATATACATTTATCTCCTGCTCGAGCATTGTACTATCCATACCAGAGGCCACCTCACTTCTCTATATTTTATAGTATACTAATTATCCATCCTTTTGCCCGGATTGGTCAACCAACTGGTAGTTTAATAGAAATGAGATTATGTTCGAATTCCTGAATTATTATCTCTGTGGTATGATCATCAATCGAGATTTATATCTTTGTAGATATCGGATACATAGGTCTCTTTCATTGTATTAAATATTTGGTGCTTGATGTTTTCAAATATTACATCTGCTGATTCTTTAATTTGTTTATCAATGGTAGTTGAGGTCGAAAACATGGAATTGGAGAAATGGTTAAATAGCTCCATTTCAGAAGAAATCAGGAAGATTGAAAAAGGAAATGATTCCTACAAGTATGACAATGTGGCAACTCAGGAGGATTTCGATAAATTCTAAAGAATTGTGATTGTACTTAAAATATGAATAGAGGGATTGAACAATCGCCTTACCCATGATAAAATGTATTTAAGGCAATTGAACAGATACCTTGATAGATTACATTTTTAAGGAGGTCTCCTATGCGAGTACAATTTTCAGTTGATTCTAGTGAATGGGCAAAACTCCAGCAGTTGGCATCTGCAAATGGATATCCTGATGTTCCATCATATTGCAAAGATATTTCTTTAGAACAAAGAACATACGCAAATATGTGGAAAAAGGTCGTTGATGGCATTCGAAAAATGCCATCTGGAAGTATATTCGCCTTAAGAGATTTGGTGCAATCTCCACCGGCTAATTTAGGTGTGAAATTGTATGAGAATCAGTCAAAACTTGGGATACAGGTTAACCCACAAAAAGATAGCTTGCACACAAATACATTTACAAAGTTATAATCACCTTACACCAAGAAAGTTCATTATGCAAAAGGGTGCATAGAAAAGAGGTATTAGTTATGAAGTACAGTACAGAGGTGGGGCAGATGACCAATTATGATGTGATCCGTCAAATATTGCGTGAACATTCAAGCAGAGAAAACGTACTTGGAATAAAAGCAATATCGAAAAAAGCTGGCGAAATGAAGTATAAAATAGGACGAAATGCGATCGAAGGGTTTATGGCTAAAATGATGGTTAAGCCATATGAGACAGAGGAAGAATGTGATGAATTAATAAAGCAGTGTTCCGCAGATACGCGTGAAGTTTATTTTTGCAAAATGGATTTGGAAGGAAGACGGACCAGAGGTTATTGGATGATGGAAGCATTGTCGGATAGCGAGTGGATGTATCTTATTGATAGTATATTGTATAGTAAGATATTAACGAAAAAAGAAGCGGATAACCTTGCTAAAAGAGTAACGTTGTTGGCAGGAAGACAGTTGTCTGATTTTACAAAATACTGTCACAGAATGAATAACCAACCATATATTGTTGGAGATGAGGATATAGACGAAAATGTTGGGCGTATCGAGAGTAACGTCTTAAAACAAGTGCATTTGATAAGAGAAGCTATTAATCAGGGAAAAAAGGTGAAGTTTAATTTATGTGTATATGATTATGGAGATCAAAAGGTAAGATTGGTTCCATATGGAAAACAAGGAAAAGAATTTCCAGAGATGCCTGAGAAATACAAAAGGGATGTACATAGAATTTGTTCGCCGTTTGAGATCATTTATTCAAATGGACGATATTATATGCTTGGAGCTGATCTTGAAACAGAAAGGAATACATATCAAAAATACAAGTTATATCGTGTCGATTTGATGCAGGATGTTTCTGTGAACAGAGCACGCGCTATGACAAAGAAAGAAGCCGGAATTGACGAGTTAGAGAATTTGTTTAAATACCGGATGGAGAATCCTTACTTGTATACCGGAAAGGTGGAAAAGGTGAGGATAAGAGTTGATTCGGATCAGTTTACTCAGATAGTGGATTGGTTTTCTGATAATATTGAGGTTATAAAAATAGGGTATACTGAAAATGATATCACATACTATGATATTGAAGTAGAGGTAAATCTTAATAGTTTTACATTCTGGGTTTTGCAGTATAGTGGGTGTGTTGAGGTACTTCCCGACAGGAACGGTGATAGCTCATATAGAGAACGTATCAAGATGATATTGAAAGAAACTTTGAAGAAGTATGAGGAAAATGATAAATGAAGATAATGACATGGAATGTGAATAATTTTAATGGGGGAAGCTGGAATCCTAACCACAAATTATAATCCACCAACGCAAATAGATCATATTTTAATACAAAATAGTGAGAAATTTGTTGGAAAAATAAGAGAAAGAAATGTGTTTTATTCAATGGATTATTCGGATCATTATCCTTTATTTGCAGATATTGATTCATGAGAGCCGATTGGCTCTCTTTTTTTACCCTAAAAATATGAAAATTGATATTTGTGATTATTTATAAACAGATTCCGTTGATATAATCAGCACATATTAAGAAAAAGATAAAGGCTATAAAGTATGTGGAGATAGGAAAGTTTGTAGAGGAGGATAGGGATGAAGTATAACAAAAATAAAAATATTCAGATTACTTTTACGATACGCGAGAACTTGTATTTTAAATTCAAAACGCTTTGTAGAGTAGAAAAAAGGATGCCGGCTGTGGTGTTAAGGGAACTTGTAAAGGCGTATACCGAAGAAAAGGAACAAGAAAATGATAAATAAAGCAGGAAGTGCAGCGGCTCTATGTCATATTTATATGAAATTTATTTTCAAAACTGAGTTTTGTGCGGATTTATAAACAGGTCGAAATGTATAATTAGGAGCAAGAAGCTAAATTGATGAGAGGGGGGAAAAGCCCTGACGGGTTGTTAGGTGTTTTAATCCCTACAATTTATATATTATATATTAGGAGGAGTCTATAAAATGGAAAAATATGTGGTGTCGTTCAATATTGCTGGTTGGAAGTGGGAAATAACAGAAGAACCTTTTGGAGAGCGGTTAAAAAGAGCTTGCAGGTGTATAAAGAGTGAAGCCCCTGATGCATGGTTAGTTGGCTTGTCTGAGGTGATCCCTGGAACAGATGGTAAATATATAGATGTAATTAAACAAGAATTTCCGAACTATGTGGTAGTATTACCAAAAGCGTATACAGGTAGTAATTACAGAGCTGCAATAAATATTTTACTTATAAACAGAGAGGGGTATCATGAGCACCAAACCAGAACGCTTGACAATTTGGCAGATTCGCTGTTGTATAACTATGTGGGGGTTACTACGGACTATGGCTATTTCAGGATATTAAATGTTCATATGCCACATATCTCCAATGAAGGCAGACCTGAGTGGTACCAGAGCGAAAGAAAAGAACTACGGACAGTTTTTGAGAGGTCTATTTACGAAGAGTGTATAGCATATAAAAGAGAAGAGGATATGCAATTCATATGCATGGGAGATCTCAACTGTTCTCCTGATAGCGGATTTATCCAGAAGTTGTCTGGATCATTCGAACCGGCATTATTTAATGCCACGCGTCCAGAGGATAGGAAGATGGCAACATGGAAAAACCCTGAATGCCATAATCATATCGATTATGTCTTTTATAGTATGGGTACTATGTTGGGGCAAGTGGTAGATGTATATTGCAACGACATCATTGATACCCCAATATCAGGGGAGATCTCGGATCATGCCATTATTAGAGGAAAGCTGCGAATGAACCTAAATGATTGGAAAAATAAAATTAATCAATCAATTTGAATATTCTTATTATAACCTTTTAGAGCAAAAAAAGAAGGAGAAAATGGGAAATTTTATTGATGAATTTATTCCGTCAAAAGACACAAGGGCTTACTTGCATAGCATTCATCATGAATTCACAGACTTGGAGAAAGCAACGATTGTTGCAAATCACATTATGATTTCATATGAAGAAAAAGTAAAATGGCTAAATGTTTTTATGAACAAAATATCTGATGATGCATTAAGGGATAGGATATCAAAGGCACTAGTTCAGATTAAAAAGGATAGGAAGTATTATAGAAAGTGTAATACAGCAGTAGGGACTTTACCTTATAATAAATCGTTGTTTGACTTTGTGTTTATACCACACGATTTTAGGCATGGTGACATAGTAAGAAGTCTTTGTGGAGGGTGGAATACAACTGAGTTTTGTGAAAAAGTGGGAATAATACTCAATTATTTTGATGATGATTATGAGTCTTATAAAAAGCTTAAAGGGGATTATTCAGATGTTCAGATTTGCGTAGACATTAAATTTGACGGAGTAGCTTATCAAGGAGAGTTTGAACATGAGCATATTAATCCAATATATGTTGAGCGTATGACTTTGAATGAAAAAGATGAAAGAAGGTCGTATCTCAACTATTTGACGATAGGAAAGGGTTTACAATGAGTCGGAGTTATAAGAAAACACCAGTATTTAAAGTTGGGGGTAAAACGAAATATGCAAAGAGACAGGCAAATAAGAAGATCCGTCGTAATATGAAAGATAATGAAGATGCGTATTACGGTAAATCTAATTATTATCGCAGAGAGTATGGGTCGTGGAATATTTGGGACTATAGGTTCTGGGGAGGTCCAATATGGAGGGAGGAATCACAATGGAATATAAAGGGAGCACTATGGGAAAAGCTATATAAGAGGAAGTGAGATGGTGCATATAGTAGTAGAAGATAATCGTGGCTCCGCCTTTTCGTTTTTGGGGGTAGTATATATCTCATGATCTGAATCTAGGGAGTGGAGTAAGCACAATAAGGGGGCATATACATACATTACACCATTGCTGATATACATAACTCGCTGGAAAAGTTTGACAAGATGATAGATCAGATAGCCCCCTCAAGACAGGATGAAATCGTCCTGCTTGGGGATGCCTTTGATCGCGGAGGGGAGAATCCAGATCCGGTTGGCGTTTACTTTAGAATTTTGAGGCTAAGCATGAATGTAAACGTGAAGTGGGTTCAAGGTAATCACGATCACATGCTCGCGGAGTATATTTATTCTTACTATGGAATGGTTGAAAAGAAGAGATGCAATATACCACCATATCAATACAACTCGTTTGATCTGATGCAGGATAGACTTACTCAGGTTGACCTACTGAATTTGGCTGATTTGATAATGGGGCTGCCCCTGCAGATAGAGATCAATATTGGATCAAAGAAATACCTTCTTGCGCATGCCATGACATTTGATCCAGCACTTGGAGAGCAAGTCGATTCGTTGTACCTGGAAGGCCTTGAACACATGGGAGACTATTGGCGCCAGGGCGTGAAAGGTTATGTGTCCTTGGTAGGACATACTGATTCAAGCTACCAGTATAACAATCCACATGGCAGGTACCTTGACGGAAATCATTCAATCTGGGTGAATGATTTGGAGAATGTGTACATGCTGGATTGCGGATGTGGCTTGCCAAATGGGAGGCTGGCCTGCATATGTTTGGAAACAGGTGAGAGATTCTATGCATGAATTGGGCAGTCAAGAGGTTAATAATAAATGAGGAAATACATATGGGAAAAAAGATAAATATTGAAGCGAGTGATGAACCTTGTATGTTCCAGTTCTTTAAAAAGTATATACACCAGACAGACAAGAACGAATTTTATTGTGATAACAGGGTTGTTGATATCAGTAACCCTAATCCGGGAGTAGTTGTTGATTTTAAAAATATTGATCACACTTATGAAGTATTTGCAGTACTTGGAAATTATTGGGGAGGATGGAACTCTACGCCGACAGCAGCAGAGATGTATAATAGAGCTAAGGAATGGGAAGAGCGATTTGGCACGGAGATAGTTGGATTATCATATAACAGCGTTGATTTTGTATTGAACCGAAAGCTATCTGATATAGAAATAGAGGATTTGATCAAAGAATGTGAGGATATTCATGCAGATGCGGCTTGTAGTGGCGGATATGAAGAAATGCAAAAAATAATAAGAGAAAAAGGCGAGCTTCATATATGGTGGGATTAATATTATAAATATTGGGGAGGCGGTTTAAGTGGCTACATATGTAATTTCAGATATCCATGGAATGTATAACAAATTCACCGAGCTTTTGAATAAGATCAAGCTGAAGGATACGGACACTCTGTATATTCTGGGCGATGTTCTAGACAGGGGACCAGATCCGATCAAAACATTGCTCAAGATAATGAGCATGTCAAATGTGATCTGCATGCTTGGCAATCATGAGGACATGGCACTTGATTGCCTGAAGTTTTTGACTACTGAGATAACGGAACAGTCGTTGTCTGAGGTGTCTGAAGAGATGCTGGAGAACCTGGTAACCTGGCAGTACAATGGCAGCAAGACGACCATAGACGGGTTTCGGGCACTGGACAGAGCGAAGCAGCAAGAGGTCATTGACTTCATAGAGGATATGCCAGAGATAGAGGAGATATCGGTAGCTGGACAGAAATATCTACTTGTGCACGGCGGGCTAGGGGATTTTTATCCTGGTAAACCGATCGAGAGTTACACGATTGAGGAACTTATCTGGGCAAGCGCGGAGTATGATATTCAGTATTTTGATGACACTTATGTTGTTACAGGCCATACCCCGACACAGGGCATACCGGGCAATCCCAGACCTGGATACATATACAGACAGAATAATCATATCGCCATCGACTGCGGTGCGGTGAGAAGAAGCGGGCGGCTTGCGGCGATAAGGCTTGATGATGGCAAAGAATTTTACACAGGAGATTGATGTTCAAGAGAACAGGGAGGAGTGCTTATGAGGATATATTGTATGAGTGATATTCATGGCTGCATGGCTGAATTCGTGGATGCTTTAGCTTTGGTGTGGGATCACCTGGATGAGCCTGATACTATGCTTTGCCTGCTTGGGGACTATATTCATGGAGGCGCAGATGGTTATGCAGTCCTGGATAAGATAATGAATCTGCAGAAGGAATATGGTCCTGATAAGGTAGTTGCTCTTATGGGTAACCATGAAGAATTTGTTCTTCTGGGCGATTCAAGTATAAATCGGCTGATCGGTGTCTTTGATGATGATGCAGATGACGTCCGGGAACACGATGATGACAGATATATAAGATGGATCGAGAATCTCCCAAGGTACTTTACAGAGGGCAACACGATATTTGTCCATGCTGGCATCGATGAGGAAGCCGGTGACATGTGGGAATGGATGACCAGCGAAGATACATATGTCAACAAGTATCCGGCGGAGACCGGGAAGATAGAAGGACTTGATATGAAGGTTGTAGCCGGTCACGTTGGCACAGCGGAGATCTCCGGGGATCCAGGATTCCACGATATTTATTATGATGGTGAATCACACTATTACATTGATGGAACGGTGCTGGACAGCGGCATTATACCGGTCCTTCTAGTTGATACTGATGAGGACAAATATTATAAAGTCACAGAGTCTGGTGAATGGCTTGTACATCCATTTATTTACTGATTCTCTTTCTTAAAATACAAAGGCGCACAGTTCCGTTGGGAGCTTGTGCGTCTTTGTACATTAATTTATTTGTTGAGAAGAGTACAGTGCAGCGGTAGTGAAAAACAAATATCAGATATTGCAGTAAATGTGGATATGTGCTACAATGTCCGAAAAGTCGGAAGTTGAACGGGGGTACATTGTGAAGGTATATGAGAAGATATTTGCAAGGCTGGAAGAACTGAGTATGAGCCAGTCAGAGCTTTCGAGAAGAACAGGGATTTCAACCAGCACGATAAATGACTGGAAAAAAAAGAAGATCAATCCCCAGGCAGACAAGCTGGTTGCTATCTGTAAGGCACTTGACATGTCATTGGCAGACCTGCTTGGAGAAGACGGGGCTGAGAGCAGTGGCACAGATTACAGTGCCGAGGAGAAATATCTGGTGGAGTGTTATCGCAGATCGGATAATTATGTGAGAAGGCATATGCTCAGATATATGGAGCTCATTGACAATGTTGAGCCAAATGAGATGAAGACACCACAGAGGAATGTTGCCGTTATACAGGATGTGGATGGGAATAATATTGTGTTTATCAATGATATTATTTTTAAGGGAAAACGTTCTATAACATGGCCCGATGTTGAGGAATATCTGCGCCAGTATGTGGGAGAGTTCTATTCTATAGCAGAGACTGGAGATATAGTTTATATCGGTACTGATTTGCCAGATGAATATGCAGGATCTAATTACACAAAACATATTAAAGGGACAGTGGCAAAAGCAAAGGCAAACGCGGCTCAGGCAATTCCGGAGATCATTGAAATAGCAACATCCAAAACAGTGGAAGAAAATAAAAAAGAGAAACATAGCCGTAATGCTAAAAATGGATGGTATAGATATGATACCAGATTTGCGTTACCGGTTTACGATGAAAGTGGTGAGGTTAAGCGGTACAATGTGTTTAGTGCAAGATTATTGATCAGACATGCCGCTTCTGGGAAAATGTATCTGTACGATGTTTTAGAAATAAAAAAAGAAACGAGCAAGCCTTGTCAGGTGTAAAACCCTACCCAGTAGAAAACCCATTTCTTAATAAGTAAAGAATAAATCATGCTAAAGAAAAAGTCAACAGACATTTGAGGCGGAGGTTTCGAATTTGTAAATATTATTTATTTTAGCTTGAAGAGGCTGGAAAGGACATAGATTGAATTTACAGGAGACATTAAAACACTATTTTGGATATGACAGTCTGAGAGCAGGGCAGCAGGAGCTTATAGATGGAATACTTGCAGGCAGGGATGTACTTGGAATCATGCCAACCGGAGCGGGTAAGTCGCTGTGTTATCAGCTCCCTGCACTCATGATGGGTGCTTCCGGTAAGGGCATAACGATAGTTATCTCACCACTAATATCACTTATGGTAGATCAGGTTAAGGCACTGAACCAGGCGGGAGTTCACGCTGCGTATATCAATAGTACATTGACAGAAGGACAGATCAGAAAAGCTTTGGAATATGCCGGACAGGGCAGATATACACTCATGTATGTTACCCCGGAGAGACTTGGCACTGCGCAGTTTCTGGATTTTGCCGGCAAGGCAAGTTTTGCAATGGTGACAGTTGATGAGGCTCATTGCATATCCCAGTGGGGACAGGATTTCAGACCAAGCTATCTGGAAATAGCGGATTTTATAGATAAGCTGCCAGTGCGTCCTGTTGTGAGTGCGTTTACCGCTACAGCAACAGATATAGTAAGGCGGGATATCGTCCAGAATCTTAGACTTGAATCTCCTGTCACGATTGTCACAGGATTTGACAGACCGAATCTGTTCTTCAAGGTTGTGAACAGGAAAGGCGGACGTGAGACGGACAACAGTGTATTGAACTATGTCAAGAGACATGAGGGAGAGAGCGGGATCATATATTGTGCTACCAAGAAGAATGTGGAGAAGGTACACGAATTGTTGGTGGCACATGGAATATCTGCCGGTCGGTATCATGCCGGATTATCGATGGAGGAACGCAAGAGGAGTCAGGAGGATTTTACATATGACAGGCTCAGTGTGATGGTGGCGACAAATGCATTTGGCATGGGTATTGATAAGTCAAATGTGAGGTATGTGCTTCATTATAATATGCCGCAGAGCCTTGAGTATTACTATCAGGAGGCTGGAAGAGCCGGACGTGATGGTGAGGAAGCGGAGTGCGTACTGTTCTTCTCAAAGCAGGATATCATGATAAACAAGCGTTTGCTGGAACATAAGGTTAGTTCTGCAAATGCAGGCATAGACGATGATGAACTGCGGGCAAATGACCAGCGGAAGCTGAATCAAATGATACGTTATTGTGAAACGGATCAGTGCCTGAGACAGTATATACTGAGGTATTTTGGAGATGAAAGCCCTTGCACATGTGACAAATGCAGTAATTGTGTTGTGACGGAGGAAGAGACAGAGCAGTCATACATAACTGACAAACGTGCTGTGAAAAAGATGGCGGTGATGGCTGATCTGACAGATGAGGGAATGGAACTGTTTGAACTTCTCCGGGCTGGACGCCTGGAGCTTGCAAGGAAGCAGAATGTGCCGCCATTTATCATTTGTTCGGATAAGACTCTCAAGGATATGTGCATTAAGTTGCCGAGGAACAGTGAGGATATGAAGAACGTATATGGTATGGGAGTGCAGAAGACGGAGAGTTATGGAGAGACATTTGCAGAGATTATAGACGAATTCTGCCTTGCACATACGGAATATGTGGAGAGCATGAAAGCGGAAGCTTTGGATTCTGACAATCTTGGTGACTTAGGGACACAAGGTGTGGAATCGGAAAAGCAGCGCAGAAAAGAGAAAACAGTCAGGAAGAAAGAGTTCTATATTGATCCGAACATGCTTGATGATGTGGAGATCGTCGATGAATGTATTGTTTCTGAGCTGGCGAATCGTATAAATGAACTGAATCAGAAACAGGGAATCACAGGCATGAAAAAGCTGACAGCGGCATTTATCAATGGTCTGCTACAGCAAAATGGCTACATTGAAGAACTGGACATGGATGATGGCAGCAAGACGAAGCGGGTTACCTCAAAAGGGGCGGAGATTGGAATCCGTGAGGAAGAGCGGAAAGCGAAGTTTGGCAGAAGATACTATGCAATCACACATAGCAGGGAGAGCCAGAAGGTGATAATAACTCTGCTTAAGGAGTATTTTTCACAGGATACGGTGAGGAAATAGTGGAGTGAGAAAAATATTATTCATCTTAAAGGGATCGAAATCGATACGTTTAAAAAGAAAGTGATAGATTACTTTATGATTAACAATAGATTGACAATAATGAGGTATGAAGATAATGGTATTTGAAACTATATACAGTTTGTATGAAAAAGAAGTAGTAAACGAGATTAAGAAATTAAAAACGGATGAAGAAATAAAATTTATTGAAAGAAAAGGAATTATACGAGATATTGTGTTGAAAAGGTTGGCAAAAGCATTAAGTGTGGCTGTATACAGAAATGGAAAGATAGAGGATGTACATGCGGGGGAATGCGAGGGGGAAGACTATTTTAGAGGTATACCGGATAGTTGTATGAAAGCAATTAATATTGATGTTTGTAATAAAATATATACGATGTTAAAACTATTGCTTAGTACAGATGAGGATGATTTTAAGATAGCTAATGCAGTTCTAAGATTCTCAGAGATGTGTGCGTCAGATTGGAATGAACCAGAACTGGATGATAGTATATACAATAAAGAACTGCTTGATTTGTTGTAATCATTTTTAGAAAGAGGATCAGACATATGAAGATAATAAATGCAACACCAAAAGACAAAGAAGAACTGCTCTCGCTCTATCACGCCATGATAGGTGGACCGTGTGAGTGGAGCGAGAATTATCCTGACGAGAATACCATAGCATTTGACCTGAAGAACGAGGATCTGTTTGTTATGAAGAATGACAAAGAAGAGATTGTGGCCACAATATCCATAGATCACGACGATGCTGTTGAGGCGCTTACGTGCTGGAGAGCAGATCTGGCTCCATCGGGAGAACTTTCAAGGCTGTGCGTCAGAAAGGATATGCAGGGCCAGGGGATTGCGAAAACCATGATGAACTATGCCTGTGATGTCCTGAAAAGCAGAGGCATGAAGGGCGTTCATATACTTGTCAGAGAGGGACATGTGGTGGCGCTTTCCACATATGCCAAGATTGGCTTTGAAACAGTTGGAGAGTGTGATCTTTTTGATAAGCATTTTATATGTATGGAGCGGGGATTATAAAGCGGTAGATATTGCAAGTTACAGGATGCAGCTGCGGCTATATTGTAATATAATGGGGGTGTATTGTTTGATGAGTTATAGAGATGAGACATTTCTATATATATAAGAATGAACGAGCGGAGGTGCACAGAATGATAATTACAATAGGTAGAGAATGTGGATGTGATGGTGATGAAGTGGCAGCAAGACTTGCCTCAAAATATGGTATAGCATGTTACACAAAGAAAGAGATAATAAGGCTGGCAAAGGAGAAGGGTGTGTATGACAAATATCCGTTTTTCTTTGGAGAGAAGGCTATAGATTCTATGATGCAGTCGGTGTCAGATGACTTTGTCGTGAAGAGAAGAAAGACTCCGGAGGAGGTACTTGAGAGATTGCTTGACGGACAGGATGGTGTTGTAGTGGGAAGAGCCTCAGACTTTGCATTCAAGAACAGGAACGATGCAGTGAGAATATTCCTGTGCGGAGATAAAGATAGCAGAATAAAGAGGATAATGGACAAGCATGGTATATCAGAATCAAAGGCAAAGAGTCTTGTGGAGGAGACTGATGCCAGGCGGAGAAGCTATCATGACTATTACTCAGGAGAGAACTGGGGATATTCAGGACATTATGACCTGTGCCTTGATGAGGCGAAGCTCGGCGTGGACGGCGTAGTGGAGATGGTCGCAGCGTATATGAAGGTAATTGGCAAGTAGAATTGAGGCAGATGGAAGCGCGGTGAAAGACCGATGAAAGACCAATGGAGGTGAGACGGAAGCCCAATGAAAAGTCAATGGAAGGCCAATGGAAGGCAGATAGAAGCCGGATAGTGTGAGTTAGTCAGAGAGGTTTCTGACATTATGATTTGAAAGGTATAGATATGGGAGAAAAAGCAACAGGAAAATACAGCCTTTTGGTTCCGGAAGGAAAGTATTCGTTTAAAACACTGAGCCCTGTGACCATGCATGATCTGGGATTGGACATGATATGCAGGCAGTTGTCATCCAAGGAGGCAGAACAGAATTATATAATGCGCGTTATGTCGCAGATGTATGAGGATCCGGAGGTGACCCGGTACAGATGTGATATATTTGAGGACATTCTTGACCATAAACAGTTAAGGGAAGATATGATGGAGACCCTCAACAGGATAAGTTTTCTGAAGGATTACGGAAGCTTTCGCCGCGAATACGATGAAGGTGCAAGTGTGTGGGAGCTGATGCACAGGCTTGATGAGATAGGCGATTATATCAAGTGTGTTGATGCTTTATATGAATGTCTTAATAAGTATGAACTTCACTCTGACGGATTTGCCGGGCTCAGGGATTATGTGAAGAGAATATATAGTGATAATGGTTTTGGTGAACTTAAGGAAGATATATCCAAACTGAAATTTGATACCTCAGAGATAAAGAGTATAACGGTTGGAATCAATCTGAATGAGAGATTTGAAGCTGAGGGCGTAGGCCTTATATCAGTGAACAACAAATACTTCACCAGAGGTGGTGTTCTCAGTAATTTCTATGATCATCTAGTAACCAGAGACAGGATCAGCAATGAGGCGCAGTGGAAGGGAGATTATAAGTTCCAGCCATTTGATGCAAGAAGTGAGCTTCAGGTGAACGCTCCTATGCAGCAGATGGTGCAGACCGCCGCTGTGGGTACCGTGGCAGGTGCTGCTGCCGGAATTGGCGGAATACCTGAGGGCGACCAGGCAAAGGATGTGACCAGATATACGGACAGAGTAGTGGGACATATGGTATCCGGGATAGTTAAGAAAATGAGACAGGTGCTCAATAAATATGTATCCATAACCATCACAGACATGACGGATCTCATACCGGAGCTTACATACTATATAAGATGGGCTGAGTATATAGAAAAATTGCAAAGCAGAGGTGCGGTATTTTCCAAGGCAAGGGTTGTGAACTCTGCATATCAGCCGGACGCAGGTACATCTGAGGAAGCCAATTCCAAGAGCAGATATTATATGAAGGCTCGTGGCGTATACAATATCAAGCTTGCAGCATTTGATACGGAGGAGTCGGATCATATAGTGACCAATGATCTGGACTTTGACAGCGAGCACAGAGTGTATATCCTCACAGGTGCCAACAGAGGCGGCAAGACGACTATAACCCAGACGATAGGCCAGCTTTTTGTACTGGCTCAGGGCGGTATATATATCCCGGGTGATGAATTTGAATTTGCTCCTGTGGACTGCGTATTTACGCATTTCCCTGCTGACGAAGACAAGACCCTGGATCTTGGAAGACTTGGTGAGGAGTGCAAGAGGTTTAAGGAGATATTTGACGGTGCGGGTGACGGCAGCCTGATACTTCTCAATGAGACGTTTTCAACTACGTCATTTGAGGAGGGCTATTATATAGCCAGAGATTCCGTGAGAGCGATTCTGACAAAGGGAACGCGGACGATATACAACACCCATATGCATAAGCTGGGCTTTGATGTGGATGAGATGAATGAAGGACGCGCAGATGGCAAGGTATATTCGCTGATCGTACATAACGAGGGATCACAAAGATCTTACAAGATCGAGATAGCGCCGCCGGCTGGCAGATCATATGCCAGTGACATAGCGGAGAAATATGGTGTTACATATGATATGCTGGTGAATAAAGAAAAATAGTTGGCTGTATGCACTGCTTGCGGATGATATTACAGACGATATGTGGGCAGTTTAGAGTCATATAATATGAATTGTCTACAGTGAAGATATTGGAGGGTATAGGATGACAGAAAAGCATACAGACAAGAGAACAATACTTATAGTGGATGATGACGCTGATCTGTCTATGCTGATACAGGATATGCTGGAGGACAACGGCTATGCTTTTCTGTACGCAGCCAGCATAGACGATGCATATGAAGTGCTGACAGATAACAAATGTGATCTCATACTTCTGGATATCAATCTTCCCGATGGTACAGGTTTCTCATTCTGTAAAGAACTCAGGCATACTTCGCAGGTGCCAATCATATTTGCAAGTGCAAGGACGAGTGAGGATGACAAGGTGAATGGTCTTGATATGGGTGGAGATGACTATATCGCAAAGCCGTATTCACTGAAAGAGCTTATGTCTCGTATCCGTTCGATACTCAGGAGAACTTATGGTGTTGATGACAATAAGTCTGAGATGTTGACCCTGAACACAGACGGGAACGAGATAGAGATCAACAGGTACGCACGGACTGTGAGCAGAAACAAAAGTAATGTGGATATGAAGCCGAAGGAATTTGACCTGCTTGTATACATGGCGGAGAACAGAGGCAGAGTATTGACCAAGGAACAGATCATGAGTGCTGTGTGGGGGCTGTACAGCGATGTGGAGCCATCCACGGTTGCGGTGCATGTAAGGTGGCTCAGGGAAAAGCTTGAGACAGATCCTTCACATCCGCAGCTTATCCGTACGGTATGGGGAACGGGATATGTGCTGGGAGATAGTGAATAGACAAAGGCAGTGAGGATAATATGAGCTTGTAAGGTGGATGTCCACTTGGCAGCTATAGGGAGTTTATATGAAGCGACATTCAGTAAGAAGCAATATAATAAAAATGCTGATCGTGTTCATGTGCGCTATAACCATAGTTTTTGGCTGGCTGTTCTACAGGGAGAAGCAGGACGAGACACGGCGGATAAAAGATGATGAATATGGGCAGTATATAGTGGAACTGAATGAAGTGAAACAACTGTATGATTCGGGATCCACAGATGCTGACGAAAAGCTTGACGCTGTAATGAATGAACTCAGGGAACAAAAGCTAGATACCGGCAAGTCAGGACTTAGGAATATAGTGATCATGTATATTGTTGTCCTGTGTGTTGTGATTGTATTATTCCTGTACATATACGTGTGTGTTCTCAGGCCATTTGACGAGCTGGAGGATTATGCATCACATCTGGCAGCAGGGGATATGGACACCGAACTTAAGTACAGACGGGTAAATATGTTCGGAAGCTTCACGTGGGCATTTGACCATATGAGAACGGAGATAGTGCATGCAAGGCGTAGAGAGCAGGAAGCGATAGAGAACAACAAGACAGTTATAGCCACGCTGTCACATGATATAAAGACTCCGATCGCATCCATAAGAGGATATGCGGAGGCATTGGTCATGAATATGGATGCCACCCAGGAGCGCAGGGAGAGGTATGCGTCGGTCATCATGAAGAAATGTGATGAGGTGACGTCCATAACGAATGACATGTTTATTCATTCCTTGCATGATCTGGACAGACTGGTGGTGAAGAGTGATGAGGTTGAGATAAAACCTCTGCTGGAACAGATCCTGTCAGATATAGGACTTGGTATGAATATCGTGGTGAATGGAGATATAACCGAGGCAGTGCTTGAGCATTCAGATTCGGGAAGAGTGGTCCAGGTGATAGAAAATATACTGTCAAATGCCTCTAAGTATGCCAGAGACACGGAGATAAGTATTGTTACGGAATGTATATCGCCCGAAAAACTTCCAAGGAATGTCCATGTGGGCGGCGCTGATATGATATACAGTCTGTCCATAAAGGATCATGGAACAGGAATCCCGGATAAGGACATGCCGTTCATATATGAGAAGTTTTATCGAGGGGAAAACTCCGGTGATGAACCTGGAGCGGGCCTTGGACTATTTATTGTCCATTATCTCATGGACAGAATGGGCGGAGATGTGGAACTTGTAAATCATGCTGATGGCCTGGAGGCAGTGTTATATTTTGCAGCAAGAAAGGTTTGTTAAGGACTTGTTAATAAATAGGGTGATATGGTTGTAGCACGGTGGCGAGGTGAAGATCTGTAGAGGATGTCTGAATGCCCCCGTGCTACAACTATAAAAAGGAGAGAAAAATGGCAGATATAATACTTCAGGCAAGAGACCTTTGCAAAAGCTTTTCCAGTGAGGGCGTGCAGAATCATGTGCTCAACAACATGGATCTGGATATCTATAAGGGAGATTTTACAGTCATCATGGGAGCGTCAGGCTCGGGAAAATCCACACTGCTTTACAGTCTGTCCGGGATGGACAGACCGACTTCGGGAAAGGTCATATATGATGGCGAGGATATAACAGAATATAATGAGAAGCGCATGGCAGAACTCAGGGTGTATGAGTTTGGATTTGTGTTTCAGCAGATACATCTTGTTAGTAACCTCAGCATTAGAGAGAACATACTTGTGCCGGGTTATATGAATAAGGATACGAGAACAAAAGAGACTGAAAACAGGGCTGATGAACTCATAAAAAAGATGAATATAGAAAGTGCTGCTGACCGACTTCCTGCACAGGTGTCCGGCGGAGAGGCACAGAGGGGCGCTATTGCCAGAGCGGTCATCAACAGTCCGGGTATCCTTTTCGCGGATGAGCCGACAGGCGCATTAAACCGCAGAAATACCCAGGATGTGCTGGACCTTCTCACCGAGCTTAACGTGGAGGGACAGAGCATACTCATGGTTACCCACGATGTGAGGGCTGCTATCAGGGCGAACAGGATCATCTACATAGAGGACGGAAGGATCATAGGTGAGCTGAAGCTGTCACAATATATTGAAGAAGATCGCAAGAGCCGTGAGAGCCAGATAGATGCATGGCTTGGTTCCATGCAGTGGTAGGAGGTGCCGGGATGAGATATATCATGATGGTGCTTCGAGGAAATATGAGAAGAAACAAGGGCGTGCATATAAGTGTGTTCGTGCTCATGCTTATCATTTCTCTGGCATTCTGTTCAGTGCTTTCTTACTACACGAATTCCATAAGGCATGATTCGGAAGCTATGGAAGAGGTTGGTTATGGAGGTATGCTTGCCGCACTTTATGGGGAGAACAGGCTGGATGCCTATGGAACAAGTGCAGACAAGATAATAAAGAATATTGGCAAATGTGATGCGGTGCAGGAAGTGAAAGCAGCAGATGTTGTATATCTGCTGCTTAAGGACTGCAATGGAAAAGGCGGAAACAGCAGCTTCGTTTTGAATGATACAGACAGTGTGCTCACATATGATCAGTATGATGTGGATAACAAAATGACAGATCGCCGGCTTGAAAAAGGTGAGGTAAGTGTGCCGTTCAGTTTCATAGGTATGTATGACTGCAAGATTGGTGATACAGTCGAGCTGGGCAATGATAATGGTTCTTATACCTTCAAAGTTGCGTCATTTTTCGAGGATCCATATATGGGATCTTCGGTCATGGGAATAAAGACGATATTGATCTCAGATGAGGATTTTGCGGATCTCAAGGCAAAGGCTGCGGAAGATCATAGAAGCGGACTGGAAGATGACAAGAGATCCTTTGAATTGTCAAAGCTTATCATAATAGATAAAAAGCCGGGCCTGGACCTCACGGAGATGGAGTTTGAGAGAGAACTGAATAATGTGAGTGATTTCGCATCATATTGCTGGATAACTTTATCAAAGGAGCAGGCGGGAAGTTACATGCTTCTTATGACAAAGGTATTCTCCGCGGTGCTGCTTATATTTGTTGTGCTGCTTCTGGTGGCGGCTATGATAGTTCTAGGACACAACATCGGCAGCAGCATAGAGATGGATTTTGTTAACATAGGAATACTCAAAGCGGTCGGAATGACAAATTCATCGGTGAAGCTGGCGTTGCTTGCCGGGTATATGTGCACTGTGGCGGCTGGACTGTTTGCTGGAATACCACTGGCCATTCCGATACTAAAAATTATAAATAGTGCCACAAGATCTTCTTCAGGACTTGAAGTTCCGTCTGATATTAATGTAGGACTTGTGCTGTGTGTCATATTGTCGATACTGCTTCTAATAGCAGCATTTATCATGTTGAAGACAAGGAGAATATCCGAGGCCACACCTATAAAGGCGATAAGAGGTGGACGGGACAGTGTGCATTTCTCAAGCGTTCTGAAGCTTCCGGTCTCAGGCAAGAAACTTGGTGTGAGTCTTGCATACAGACAGTTTATATCTGAGAAGAAACAGTATGCCGCAGCCATCATAGTGACTGCTATACTTGCCATGTTCATGATACTTATGAACGATATGATGCGCTGGTTTAATTCACAGAATATGCTGGTGGATATGTTTTCAGTCACGAAGTATGACCTGACTGCTTCGTTTGTCGATGAGGATACGCAGAAGGATATAGAGAATGTTATATCAGAACACACAGCGTATAGAAAATATCAAATGTCCAGCGAGTACCTTCTGTTCGATGATGTGCAGATGTATTGTTATATAGTGGAGGACCCTGATATGATCAACACGATAAGAAAGGGAAGAACCTGCACATATGACAATGAAGTGCTGATAACCCAGTATGTGGCTGATGGATTTCACATGGACGTAGGTGACACAGTCACAGTCAAGCGCGGCGGCGTGGCAAGGAAGATGGTGATCTCCGGCATATACGATTCGGCAAATGATGTGGGCAAGAATTTTGCAATTAGTAAGGCTGCATATAGTAAGTTTGCCAGCGAAGGGATCGTAAGTGAGTCTGGTGTCAGTGGAGCTGCCAAAAGCAGTTCAGATGAAGAGGAATGGAGCGGCAAAGAAATATGTTATGATCTTGACAATACTGATGAATGTGATGCGATAATCCAGGAGATAGATAAGAGATATGGCGATAATCAGGGCATCACGTATTCAATACATTCAGCAAAGGATGATTTTGAAGAAGTGGCGGGTACAGTCAACATTGCAATACAGGGACTCACATTGCTCACATATATGTTGGGGGCTGTATTCGTGATAGTCACGGTCATAATCGTGTGTGGCAAGGTTCTCATGCGTGAGCAGAAGGATATCGGAATATACAAGGCACTTGGATTTACATCCTTCAGACTTAGATGCCAGCTTGCGGTCCGCTTTATCGTGACGGCAGTTGTGGGTTCGCTGCTTGGTATAGTTCTGGCACTTATCGTCAGCAAGCCATTCTTCAAGGCAGGATTTGAATCATTTGGAATATACAGTTTTAATTTAAGTACAAGCGTGATATCACTGGTTATACCATTGGTATTTATGAGCGTGTTATTCTCTGTGGTAGCATTTATCAGAGCGGGGAACATCAGAAAGGTTCAGCCGCAGGTGCTCATCGCAGATCAGTAGAAGTATATAGGAGAGTGGAACTATGTATACAGCCGTAGTTCTGCTCTTTTTTGTTTGCCACGAGTTCTTGACATTTGTCACTTGTTATGGTCATGCCCTATGGAATATAATGTCTGTATACAATGTCAGTAGACAAGGTGGGTATATATAATGGACAAATTAATCATATATCTGATATGTATAAATATACTGGGAGCTGTTCTTGATGGAGTTACGGCTGCGAAGCGCAGGAGAACAAGTCATAAGGCGCTCAGTGTCTTGTTGGGAATCATAGCCATAGCCGGAGGTGCTCCGGGTATGATCATAGCATTTGCACTGTGTGATCGGACGGCCTCCAAGACGAATATGATGCTGAGAGTGTTCACTGTGTGCGTGTGTGTGATAGAGCTTGCGGTGTTCATGACGTGGAAGCTCAGACCTGCGGGCAAATGGAGCTTTGCATTCTGGGATGTGTTTGTGGAATACAGATGGACATTGTGGTTCGTTGCGGCAGTGAGTGTTGTAACATTTGTCATGTTCGGAATTGACAAATACAGAGCGGTCAAGGGCGGATACAGGATACCTATAGCTGTCCTGCTCGGCATGGCATTTGCCGGGGGAAGTATCGGTGCTCTGCTTGGAATGGTGGTGTTCAGGCATAAGATAAGGAAGAATTATTTCTCGGTTGGAGTGCCACTTATACTTGTAATGCAGGTGGTGCTTCTGATGTGTGTGGTTAATCTGTTGTAGGAACCGCAAATACCCCCAGTTCAGGCGGATAGTTGGTAAATGCAAAGAATGCAACCGCGAGAATTGCCAGGATGGTCATGGCAACGTAGTCATTTATGCACATTTGCCTGGATTCTAATCTGTTTTCGGTGCGCAATGCATATACAACCCCAGCGAAATAAAGTGCGATATTCAGAAACTCATAATTCCTGCCCAGTATGCCATTTAGAGTGTAGAAACCGACCACAATGAAAGCCATACCTGACAGGATACCGATAGTCCTTGCTGGAAGATAGTTTTCCGGCAGGGGCTTATTTTTTATATGAGCCCAGAGAAATTCGATTATCGTAAGCAGGAGCATAGGGAAAAATATGAGTTTTAGATGCTCCCAGGTCGACTCGTTCACTGCTGAGAACAGTCCGACTGCGGGATTGTCTCCCGACCATTCGTAGGTGAAGTGTAGCAGGACTCCAAGAATCGAAATGAAGATAAAGCGGAAAAGGTTGAGTCTGGTTTTTGCTTGCATTAAGGACCCTCCAACGAAACAGGTGCTATATTATATAGTGTATGATGAATTGGGCATAAAATATGTAAATCTGATAAAAATCCTTGTCTTGGAGCAGGCTCTATATGTTATCTTTAACCCTCAGGTAGATTTCTTACTCGCCGCATCTGTGCTAAACTATAGGCAGCAATATAATAAAGAAACGGAATTGCAAGAAAGGAGAACTGTGCATGCGTTTGATCCATTTATCTGATCTTCACATAGGAAAGCGTGTAAATGAATTTTCCATGTTGGAGGATCAGGAGTATATATTAAAAGAAATACTGGGCATCATCGATGATGAGCAGCCGGATGGAGTCATCATAGCCGGTGATGTATATGATAAGTCTGTGCCGAGCGAGGAGGCGGTGAAACTGCTGGACAGCTTCCTGACCTCGCTTGCAAAGAGAAAGCTGCAAGTATATATCATCAGCGGCAACCATGATTCGGCGGCCAAGCTGGCATTTGCATCAAGTCTGATTGATCTCAGTGGAATCCATATATCGCCGGTATATGATTCGGCACAGATAGCCACGATGGGAGATGGGCTGGTCAGACCATATAAGCTGGAGGATGGAAAAGGACAGATGGTGAACATATACATGCTGCCATTTGTGAAGCCGGCAATGGTCAGAGCGGTGTTCCCTGATGAGGCGGATGATATAAAGGATTACACGGATGCCTGCCGTGTGGCGGTGGAGCACATGGATGTTGATGAGAAGGTTACAAATATCCTTGTGGCCCACCAGTTCGTGACCGGGGCTGTGCGCTCGGAGTCGGAGGAGAATGTGGGCGGTCTGGACAATGTGGATGTGTCGGTATTTGACTCATTTGACTATGTGGCGCTGGGGCATATACATGGGCCGCAGAAGGTGGGCAGGGAGACCGTCAGATACTGTGGAACACCGCTTAAGTATTCACTCTCTGAGGCTAAGCATACGAAATCTGTGACGGTTGTTGATATCCCTGAGAACAAGAAAATAGAGATAAGGACAGTTCCTCTTGTTCCGATGCATGAGCTGCGCGAGGTAAAGGGAACATTTGACGAGCTGATGGACAGGCGTAACTACGATGGAACCGCAGTGGATGATTATCTGTATGTGGTGCTCACGGATGAGGATGACGTGCCGGATGCTTTGGGAAAACTCAGAACGGTCTATCCAAATGTGATGAAGCTTGGATACGACAACACCCGAACCCGTGTGACACAGACGATAGACGATGGCGCTGTGCTTGAAGGGAAAAAGCCTATAGATCTGTTTGAAGAGTTGTATGAGAAACAGAACAATCGGCAAATGAGTGATGAACAGAAGAGTTTTATTCAGGATATTATAGACGTTATATGGAAGGAGGAGCGCTTATGAGCGAAGCGAATAACTCAAATGCGCTCCGACGACCTGCCACGCTCGTGGAGGCGAGAGGGGCGATACATTGTAAAGGAGAGGAGCGATTATGAGACCACTTAATCTTACGATGTCGGCATTTGGACCATATGCGGGTGTCCAGGAGCTTGACATGACACAGCTTGGGGCTGAAGGCTTGTATCTTGTGACTGGGGATACAGGTGCGGGAAAGACCACGATATTCGATGCCATCTGTTATGCGCTGTATGATGAGCCGAGTGGCACAGGTCGTGATGCTAGGATGATGAGATCAACGTATGCGGATGTGGACACAGACACCTACGTTGAACTGACATTTGAACATATAGGAAAAAACTACAGGGTTAAAAGAAATCCTTCTTATGAGAGACGCAAGAAAAAAGGTGAAGGAACTACCCTGCAGGAAGCGGCTGTAGAATTGTATCTGCCGGATGACTCAGTCATTGCCAACAGGACAAAGGCCAACTCATACCTTCAGGAATTAATGGGTGTGGACAGAGAACAGTTTTCACAGATATCTATGCTTGCACAGGGTGAGTTCAAGGAGCTGTTGGTGGCTGAGTCCAGTGACAGGCAGAAGATATTCAGCAAACTTTTCCACACATCAAGGTATTTTGTTCTGCAGAAGCGGCTTCAGGATGAGACGAGAAAGCTTCAGAGTGAACGGGACGATATGAAGAAGAGTATAGAGCAGTATATATCTGGAATAGTCTGCGGAGAGGATGATCCTCTGGGGCTCAGTGTCCAAAAGGCAAAGGCCGGCCAGATGCCAATTGATGAGGTGCTTGCACTTATCGAAAAGCTTATTGGAATGGAGAGGGTAAGAACGGCTTCGTATGAGAAGCAGATTGGCGTGCTTGAGACCCGGATAGGGGGGCTCGACACGCTGATAGGCAAGGCGCAGCAGACAGAGAAAGCCAGAGTACAGCTTGGAAAGGCACATTCGGAGCTTGCAAGTGTACAGAATGACAGAACTACTGCTGAGGCAGAGTTAAACAGGTCAAAGGATGCACTTCCAGAGACAAAAGAGCTCCAGAGGCAGGCGGCGGTTATAAATAACGAGCTTCCGGACTATGAAAAACTGGATGCAAAGAGAAGAAATATTGCAGACGGAGAACAGCGCCTGCAAAGGCAAAATCAGCAGGAAGAGAAGGGCAGAACGCTTGTGGCAGACAAGCAGAAGCTCATAGGAAAGCTAAAAATGGAGCAGGTGCAACTTGCGGATGCGGGAGAGAAAATCGTGGCTTTTACGGCATCAAGGGAAAAGATGGCTGACGCTATTGACTATCTGAACGGAATAAACAGATTGCTCATGGAATACAGCAGAAGAAAGCAGGCGGTGGATAAAGCACAGAAGCAGTATCTGCTTGATAACGAGATGTATACCAGAAAGCAGGATATGTATGAGCATATGAGCACGCTCTACAGGAATGCCCAGGCGGGAATCCTTGCAAAGGATCTGAAGGAGGGACAGGCGTGCCCTGTGTGCGGTGCGACGGAGCACAAACTCCTTGCATCGTTGCCAAAGGAGGCTCCGACAGATGCGCAGTTAGAGGACGCGAAGAAGGATACGGACAGAGCACGCGACAGGGCAAATGCCAGCGCTACGGATGCAAAGGTAAAGCTTGCCAGTGTCACGGAGATCAGAACCAGCATTATTGAGCAGGCTGGAAGGAAATTTGACGCTCCGGAGGATATAGACGGTCTGCCGGAAAAGGTTGAGAAGAATATAGGATATTACAATGAGAAGATTGCCGATACAGACAGACAGATCGAGGCTGAACGCAAAAGGGTCAGCAGAAGGGATGAGCTTGCTGCAAAACTTCCTCAGGAGGAAGAAACATTGACCGGTATGCAGACAAAGCTGGCAGACATCGAAAAAAATATATCAGCGCTTACAGCAAAGCTTGCCTCTGACAGAGAACAGGTGACTGAACTGGCCGCGGGACTCAGATTTAGAAATCGAAGCGAGGCGGAAATGAAGATGAACGAGATCCTTGGCAGAGCAAAGAAATTGCAGGATTCATTTGACGCCTCTGAGAAGAGATATAATGCTGTGATTCAGAATATTAAGACGCTGGAGGGGCAGATAAAGGCTCTGACAGACACGCTGGAGTCAGCAGAGAAGCTTGAACTTGCCAAGCTTGAGGAAGATAAAGTCGCAGCAAGAAATGAGCTTGGAAGAATCAGACTTTTCATGCAGGATGGAAACAGCCGCATCCGCACAAATGAAACGGTGATGGCGAATATAAGCAGGAAGTCCGATGAACTTTCGGCAAAAGAAAAGGAATACGTTAGTGTGAAGTCACTCTATGACACTGCCTCAGGGAATGTATCTGGCAAGAATAAGATAAATCTTGAGGCATATATACAGATGTCGTATTTTGACAGGATAATTCAGCGCGCGAACCTGAGATTCCTGAAGATGTCAGACGGTCAGTATGAACTGAGCCGTGTGACGGACAGCAGTGACAAGAGAAGCCAGATCGGTCTTGACCTCTGTGTTGTGGATCATTACAACGGCAGCAGACGAGACGTTAAGTCTCTTTCTGGGGGCGAGTCATTTATGGCATCACTCTCCCTTGCACTTGGACTCTCCGATGAGGTGCAGGCTTCGGCTGGCGGCATACAGATAGATACGATGTTTGTGGATGAGGGCTTTGGCTCACTGGACACAGAAAAGACTCTGCCACAGGCATACAAAGCGCTGGTCAGCGTGACCGAGGGATGCAAGCTGGTGGGAATAATATCGCACGTGACTGAACTCAAGGAGAAGATTGACAAGCAGATCGTGGTGGAAAAGGACAGAACCGGCAGGGCGAAGGCGAGGCTGGTGGTGTAGGAATAGAAGGACGGTACAAAATAATGGAACTTTTTGATATATGCGACGAACAGGGCAACCCTACTGGAGACATAGTGGAGAGGAGCGAGGCACATGCAAAAGGCATATGCCACAGGACTGCCCATATCTGGATAGTGAAGAAAGAGAATGGCAGGTATAAGGTTCTTCTGCAGAAGAGGTCGATGGATAAGGATTCATTTCCTGGAAGGTATGACACTTCCTCTGCTGGACATATACAGGCAGGCGATGAACCGATGGAGTCGGCACTCAGAGAACTGGGTGAGGAGTTGGGCATAAATGCAAAAAATGAAGACCTTAATTTTGCGGGAACATTCAGAATACAGTATGAGAAGGAATTTCACGGCAAAATGTTCAGGGATAATGAGGTGGCATTTGTGTTCGTGTACCAGAAACCGGTGGACATAGCAGACCTGACGATCCAGAAGGAAGAACTGGACGGCGTGAGCTGGTTTGATCTGGAGGAAACCTATGAGGCATGTAAGAACCATGACCAGAAGTTTTGCGTGCCAATTGGAGGGCTTGAGACGGTAGGGAAATACTTGAACGAAAGAATATATTAATGTGACTGAAAGAATTTTGCATGTAGCGTTGGCTCACGATGAAGATGCCTATAAAAGCGCTGACGTTTGTCAGATATCGTAAAGTGATTTATGAAAAAATAATCCAAATAAAAGGCTCAAATGAATCTTGATGATTGTAGTTGACTGGAGGAGAAGAGCGTGGAATACGATGAAAAATATTTAAATAAGCTCAGCCGTTTTATGAGTCTGATTCTTCGACACAGACCAGAAAGTATCGGAATCAGTCTGGATGAGCATGGCTGGGCAAATGTTGACGAGCTGTTGTCTGGTATTGGAGAACAACACCCGATCGATATGGATATGTTGGAAGAGATTGTCCGTATTGACAAGAAACAGAGGTATTCATTCAACGAAGACAAGACTCTTATAAGGGCAAATCAGGGACATTCGATACCTGTTGATGTCGAGCTGGACGAGGTGAGTCCGCCGGAAGAATTGTGGCACGGCACGGGTGAAAAGTATGTACAGGATATAGAAACAGAGGGACTTCTGCCTAAGAGCCGTCTGTATGTCCACTTGTCAAATGACAGAGACACAGCATTTAAGGTGGGACAGCGACATGGAAAACCGGTTTTGTATATTGTAAGATCTGGAGAGATGTACAGGGATGGATATAAGTTCTATCTTTCGAAGAATGGTGTGTGGCTTACGAAAGCAGTTCCGGTGAAGTACCTGCAGAAGCAGTAGAATACAGCTCTGTCAGTTGGGGGATAGTAGGAAAAGTAAGAATTTGTATAAGTCAGGAACAATGGTTACAGCTCTGTCAGTTAGTGGATAGCTGGAAAAAGCCAGAGCGTAAAGAAAGGCGTTACAAATAATACTTTACATAAAAAACGGTTGTTAGATTGGTTAGTTTGTGCTAACATGACATGTGTTATGGAAAACGACAAGCGCAGTGAAACGATAGAAAAACTGAAAAAAGCAGGTAAAGAGGAATTCCTTAAAAATGGTTACCAGAGGGCAAGCCTTAGAAGAATATGCAATAGTGCGGGAGTTACTACCGGAGCCTTCTACTTTTCATTTGAGAGTAAAGAGGCATTGTTCAAGGCGATACTAGAACCGCTTGTGAATCAATACGAGGTCATGCTTGGAAAACTTATGAAGGGGGAGATTGAGAACCCCGGCACGGGCGTAGATGCAGACAAGATCATGATGCAATTCCTTCTGGCACACAGGGAAGAGGCAATGATCATCATGCATGGCGCTGACGGCAGCTGCTATGAGAATTATCACCAGAAGGTTGAGGAGTTCATGAGACATTCATTTACGGCATATTACAGGTCACAGCTTGGATGCGAGCCGGATGAGACTTTGGTTCGCGTGCTGGCGAAGATGCGGCTTGAAGGAGCCATGGCGATACTGGACGAGGATGTAGATGTGGAGAAGAAAATGTATCTGACAGAAAAGATCGGCATTCATGCCACAGGCGGTACAGAAAAGTTGATAGAGAGTTTAAAGAAAGAGGTTCATCGATGATGAACCTCTTATTTTTACGAACATAACAAAACAAGACAAATGTTATATTTCATAAGGAGTGGCCCACGTAAGTGGGAGGATTACGGCAGAGGAAGCGCACTGATGTGCGCGCAGGTCATCAAGCTGCGCTTGACGACATGTTGTGAAGCACGCAAACGCCGCGCGCAGCGCCTCTCATGCGTTTGCACAATTAAAAAGCAGGAGGAAATGAGAAAATGGTTAGCACACAGAACAATACAGTACGCAGATCAAAGGTAGACATAACGGGAGTCCCGGAGACGATGCTTCAGACACTCTATGCCAGGGCGAAAGAATCAAGAAAGCCGGATCATGCCATATATGACGGCAAGGCCATAGAGATAGTTGACAGCCTGGATTATGACTTTTCACTGGCGGACAAGGATCTGGCAATGGGAAGCGGAGTTATAGCGCGAACTATAGTTCTTGATAAGCTTGTATCAGAATACCTGAAAAAGCATAAGGGTGCTGTGGTTGTGAATATCGCCTGTGGTCTTGATACCCGTTGCTATAGAAATGAGGGTAAATATAAAGGCTGGTACAACATTGATCTCCCGGAGACCATGACTGTAAGGGCAAAGTTCCTGCGGGAGGACGGACCGGTGTACCAGATAGCGGAATCCGCCATGGACGGCAAATGGGCTGACATGGTAGAGTATGCAGGTGAACCTGTGCTGGTCATCATAGAGGGGCTTACGATGTATCTCACAGAAGCTGATGTGAAGAAAATATTCGACATAATAGACAGGAAATTTACTCATGCTACGGTGTTCGTAGAGACTATGGCTCCGTTCATGGTAAAGCATATCAAGGAGAAATCCATCCATGGAAGCCATGCCAGGTTCTCCTTGGGCGTGCCAAATGGAAAGAAGCTGGCGGAGATCATACCGAAATACAGATACATAGAACAGCACAGTCTTGTAGAAGGAATGGCTGAGTTCATACCGGTATATAAAGTCGTTGGCAAAATACCATTTGTCAGCAATATATCAAACAAGATAGTAGTGATGGAAAAGTGATAAAAAAGAGTTGACATAAAGTTAAAAGCCATTTATTATACAGTAAAAATGCAAATGATTTGCAAATTCAAAAAAGAGGAATATTATGGCGAGGGAGTATAAAACGAGAATAAGTCAGGCTATAGAGGCATTTGCCACTGAGAGGCAGGACAGAGGGTTTTGCGCGGCTGATGTAAGTGTGTATTTGGATGAGAATGGCATAGATGCGAATACAACGACCGTATATCGCAATCTTGATCGCATGGTTACCCAGGACAAATTGATAAAGTATCAGAGTACTGATGGTGGTTCAAGTATGTATAGAATGGAAAAGGCTGATCATAGTTGTCACGAGCACCTTCATATGCAGTGTGTTAAGTGCGGAAGAGTCATACATATTGACCGCGATACCATGAATCACATAGCTAAAGGAGTTCAGGAGAGGTATGGATTTATGATTGACTGTGACAGATCGTCGATATGTGGTATTTGCAAAGATTGTAAGAGACGTTGTGGAGTCGCTGTAGTCTAAACTAAACGTGATTGCTACAGATGGAATTGTATCGTTACGGTCACAACGAAAACTATATATCCACCAATTTCTAAACATGAAAAGGAGGTGTGCAGAATGAGTAAAAAGAGAATAATGTCATGGATTCTTATAGTGTTCTTTGTATCAGGAGTACTTTTCTCTTACGGCTATATTGCGCGTAATGTGGAGCATGACTGTACGGGGCAGGAATGTCCTATATGTATGCATTTGCAGCAGGCTGCACAGTTCCTTTCAAATATAAAGACAATGTCAACTACGCCAATGTTCTTGGCGTTCTTAAGTGTGTTCACACTTGGAGTTGTATTGGTGTATACCCACGAGTATTGTACCGATACGCTCGTTTCCCTGAAGGTGGAATTGCTGAATTGATTTAAAGTATGGATATTGACTGAGAATTGCGTCTGGAAATACATCTAAAGATAATGACGAATGCTTATTATTGGTGTTTTTTGATCTAGAGGCAGTTTATTAAATTTACCCAATTATAGGCATCAAAATATGCCTGTCAATTTTATCAATCAATTCGGAGGTTTATTGATCATTATGAAAAATAGAATATTTGGCCTTGCTATGGCATCGGTACTTACTGTTTCAGCATTTTGTGGCTGCGGAGCATCAAGGACGGCAGCAGATTCTGATCAGAAAGGGGGAAGTGTGCCTGAAAATGCGGCAAATGCTGCGGCATATAGCATTGTATGTACGACTTTTCCTCAGTATGACTGGATCTGCAATATTATAGGCGATGATTCCGACAAGTTTCAGCTTACTATGCTGCTTGATCAGGGCACGGATCTTCACAGCTATCAGCCAACTGCAGAGGATATAGCAAAGATAGCTGACGCAGATATGTTTGTGTATGTTGGCGGTGAGTCTGACGGCTGGGTGGAAAGTGCCCTGAAAGAAGCGACTAATAAGGATATGAAGGTTGTAAACATGCTTGACGCTTTGGGAACTGCAGTCAAAGTCGAAGAGGTAGTTCCAGGCATGCAGGCAGAGGAGGAAGAGGAAACCGAAGAAGGGGAAGGACCTGAGAATGATGAGCATGTGTGGCTATCATTGAGAAATGCGGTAACACTTACTGATGTTTTGTCTGAAAATATACAGGAGATTGATCCGGCAAATAAGGAAGATTATGTGGAGAATGCAGGCAAGTACGTGGATAAGCTCAATGATCTTGACGGAAGATATGCGCTTACTATATCTAAGGGAAAACGTCAGGCGATTCTGTTTGGCGACAGATTCCCTTTCCGATATATGGCGGATGATTATGGGCTTACTTACTATGCTGCATTTGTGGGATGCAGTGCTGAATCGGAGGCAAGCTTTGAGACAATAACATTCCTTGCGCATAAGGTGGATGAGTTAAAGTTTCCGGTTATTTTGACGATAGAGGGCGCGGATCACAATATAGCAGAGTCGATAAAGAACGCGACCGAGTCAAAGAATCAGGAGATACTGACAATGAACTCAATGCAGTCTGTAACCGCAGAGGCTGTGGCTGATGGAGAGACATATCTGAACATGATGGAAGATAACCTGAATGTACTGTCTCAGGCGTTAAATTAATTGCGGCTTAACTAGATGGACTGATGTTTAAAGGAATAGGAGAAAACAAATGTCATATATAACGTGTAAAGACCTGGCAGTCGGGTATGACGGAAGATCAGTTGCGTCAGGTCTTAATTTCAGTATAGACAAGGGAGACTATCTCTGTATAGTTGGAGAGAACGGAGCGGGAAAGAGTACCTTGGTAAAAACTCTACTTGGGCTGCTGAAACCGGTTTCAGGAGAGATAAAGTTTGGCGATGATCTGACATCGCATGATATAGGCTATCTGCCGCAGCAGACACCTGTGCAGAAGGATTTCCCTGCGACTGTATGGGAGGTAGCTTTGTCGGGTGCACTGACTAAGTGTGGAGCGCGTCCTTTTTATGGCAGAAAGGAAAAGCAGCTTGCACAATCTCAGCTTGAAAGACTTGGAATATGGAATATACGCAGGGAATGCTACAGGCATTTGTCAGGAGGACAGCAGCAGCGCGTCCTTCTGGCGAGAGCCTTGTGTGCAACTGAGAATCTTCTTCTGCTTGACGAACCGGTAACTGGCCTCGATCCAGTCGCGACGGCCCAGTTCTATCAGATGATACAGCAGTTAAATGAAAATGGTGTGGCAGTGATCATGATATCACATGATCTGAGGGCAATAGATTGCGCCAGACATGTACTTCATATGCATCATGGAGGCTCGTTCTGGGGTAGCAGAGATGAATATAAGAACAGCAGATATTGGGATATCATTTCAGTAGAATATGAGAAAGGCGGTGGACAAAGTGCAGCTCATTAATAAATTAACTTACTATATGCAGTATCCATTTGTCAGGTATGCGCTTATCGTTGGAGTTCTTATAGCTTTGTGTTCGTCACTTTTTGGTGCAACATTGGTTCTTAAAAGATTCTCATTTATTGGTGATGGTCTTTCTCATGTAGCATTTGGTGCAATGGCTATAGGCTCAGTCCTGAAGCTGACAAATAACACGGTCATAGTCATGCCGGTGACTGTGGCTGCTGCAATTCTCATACTTATGTCAGGTCAAAATGCAAAGCTTAAAGGCGATGCAGCTATAGCTATGATGTCCGTCGGAGCTCTTGCTGTCGGTTATCTGATAATGAATGTGTTCTCCACGTCAGCGAATGTATCTGGTGATGTGTGCTCTACATTGTTTGGTTCAACCTCAATACTTACATTGACAATGGGAGAAGTGTGGTTGTGTATAGTGATGTCAATATGTGTAATAGTGTTTTTCTGTTTGTTCTATAACAGGATATTTGCGGTCACATTTGATGAGAGCTTTACAAGAGCAATCGGGAAAAATGCAGGGGCATATAATCTGGCTCTAGCTGTGATAATCGCTGTGATAATAGTGCTTGCGATGAACCTGGTGGGCTCCCTGCTCATCACGGCACTTCTGGTATTTCCTGCACTTTCGGCAATGAGAGTTATGTATAGCTTCAGGTCAGTGGTATTATATTCGGCTGTACTGTCAGTTGTGGGAACTTTGACCGGCATGCTGGTATCTATATTATTTTCAACACCGGTAGGATCTACGATCGTTGCATGCGATATGGTTATATTTGCATTTAACAGTATAGCAGGGAAAGTGATGAGGAGATAAGAATATAAACTCGGTGGAGATGCCGTATATCCAGATGATTACCCGGCGGATCAGAGCCAGGTTGTAGTGACGGGAGTATTTGAAACTTACACAGAGGAGGCTGGACAGACATTTTATTATTGCAGGCTGAGAGATGCAGAATATCAACTGATACCGGAAGATGATCAGTAGAATATAAACAGCATAATGTTATGTAGAATCCGGGCAGATTAAAAATGTCCGGATTTTATTTGTACAAGTGGTGAGTTAGGATCGTGCCAGCGAAAAAAGTTTGTCGAATGGTGGGTTAACTTGAGAAAATATGGCAAAATGTCGCAAGTATATTAAAAAACATTAAAAATAGCTAAAAAATGATAAAATTACCTAAAAAATAGTTTGATATATTATGAAAACTGTGCTAATTTTGAATAAAGGTAAATATTCAGCCGTGCAGGATAAGAACAGCGGATTCGACATGCTTGCATGTAAGAATCAGGTGTTCTTATCCTGTGGTGACTCGAATAGAGTCACCGCCCCATACAGTGAGCAAAATAGCTGCGCAGCAGCGAAAGAGCACGGGAACCGTGCGGTTTTGCGAATGTATGGTCGGCTGAATACATTAAAATACATAGAAGGGAAGCGATGAAGTGAAAGAGAAATACAGAGATGTGCAGAAACTTACGGATAATCCGTTCCTCAATCTTTATCATATAGATGCGGTTGACACAGATGGAAAAGACTTCAATTATTACTTTGCTTCAAGGAACAAAGAAAACAATATAAAGCTGAAGACCCATGATGTAAGACCGGAGGGCATAGTCATATATGGCGTGACGACTGAGAATGAGCCCAAGCTTGTACTCATAAAGCAGTACAGATATCCTCTTGATGCGTACATATATGAGCTTCCTGCGGGACTTGTGGATGGAGATGAGACTCCTGCACAGGCGGCGGTCAGAGAGATGAAGGAAGAGACTGGGCTTTCCCTTGAAGTATATGAGGGCGGGGCAGAGCTCTATAGAAGACCGTTCTATATGGGACCGGGATTTACAGATGAGATGAGCTGCGCAGTATTTGGCACGGTGACAGGAACACCAAATCTTGACAGCAAGGAGAGTACAGAGGACATTCAGGTCATACTGGCAGACCGCGCTGAGGTCAGGAGAATCTTGACAGAGGAACAGGTATCCCTCAGGGGAGCATACCTCATGACACATTTTCTCTCGGATGGAGATCCGCTGGGATTCCTTAAAAGTTAGAAGACGTCGAATAAAAGGAGAAGTTTAAAATGAGTTACAGAGACACATATGATTTTTGGATGACAGATGATTATTTCGATGATGACACAAAGAAAGAACTTGCAGCTATAGCTGGCGATGACGCCGAGATCGAAGACAGATTCTACCGTGATCTCGTATTTGGAACCGGTGGACTACGTGGGGTTATCGGGGCCGGAACAAACAGAATGAATTTCTACACTGTTCGTAAGGCAACACAGGGACTTGCAAACTTTATAGTAAAGCAGAATGCCCAGGAGAAGGGCGTAGCAATAGCGTATGATTCAAGAAAGTATTCACCGGAGTTTGCCGCTGAGGCTGCTCTCTGCCTATGTGCAAATGGAATCAAGGCTTATCTTTTTGAGTCGCTCAGACCTACACCGGAGCTTTCGTATGCAGTCAGAAAACTTGGATGCACAGCCGGCATCGTTATAACAGCAAGTCACAACCCACCTGAGTACAATGGTTATAAGGTGTACTGGGAGGATGGCGCACAGATCACGGCGCCAAAAGACAGAGAGATCATTGCAGAAGTCAAGGCTGTGACAGATTTCCACGCAGTAAAGACTATGGATAGGCAAGAAGCCTTAGATAAGGGACTTCTTACCATCATAGGTGCAGAGATAGATGACGCATATATGGAGGAACTCAAGAAGCAGATCATCCATCCGGAGATCATCAAGGAACAGTCGGAGAATATCAAAATCGTGTACACACCGTTCCACGGAACAGGTCTTGTGCCTGTAAAGAGAGTTCTGTCTGAGCTTGGTTTCAAGAACGTATACATTGTTCCTGAGCAGGAGCTTCCAGATCCCGAGTTCACAACACTTGAGTATCCAAATCCGGAGGATCCAAAGGCATTTGAGCTTGCACTTAAACTGGCAAAGGAGAAAAATGCGGACATCGTTCTTGCGACAGACCCGGATGCCGACCGTCTTGGAATATACGCGCTTGATACAAAGACTGGCAGATACATGCCATTTACAGGAAATATGTCAGGACTTATAATCGCCGAGTATCAGTTCAGAGAGAGAGCAAAATGCGGTCTTATGCCGAAGAATCCGGCGATGGTCAAGACTATTGTAACCACAAATATGGCTGACCCTTTGGCGGCAGATTACAATGTAAATCTCATCGAGGTTCTCACAGGCTTTAAGTTCATCGGTGAACAGATAAAATTCTTCGAGCAGAATAACTCATACAATTTTGTGATGGGTATGGAGGAGAGCTACGGATGCCTGGTTGGAACATATGCCAGAGACAAGGATGCTCCGGTTGCGGTTATGTGTCTCTGCGAGGCTGCTGCATACTGCAAGAGCCAGGGAATCACTCTGTGGGATCACATGCTCGATCTCTATGAGAAGTACGGATACTACAAGGAAGGCCTCTACACAATAACACTCAAGGGTGTTACGGGAGCAGAGAAGATAAGAAGAATCATGTCTTCACTTAGATCAGAGTCCATCACTCAGATAGATACACTCAAGGTTCTCAAGGTTCGTGATTACGAGAAGAATACTATCACAGATCTTGCCACAGGAGTAGTAACAGAGTCAGGACTTCCACAGTCCAACGTTCTCTACTATGACCTTGAGGATGGCGCGTGGGCATGCGTACGGCCATCAGGAACTGAGCCAAAGATCAAACTTTACTATGGAATCAAGGGAACAAGCCTTGAGGATGCCGATGCAAAGCTTGAGTCCCTTCAGGCTGCACTTGTTGAGAAGCTCAATAAGCTTGCAGAATAATTTGCGGAGTAATTTGCGAAGTAATTTGCTGGGTAATTGATAACGATAAAATTATCGCAGAGAGCGGTGTTTTTCTGGAAAAAGATACAAAATTCTCCTCGGACAGCACAAAAAGGCTGTCTGGGGAGAATTTTTTGCGTTGCGCAATAAAGTGATATAAAACGCAAGATTAAATATTGAAATTAAAAACGCATTAATCTAATATTTAATTAAGTAAAATTAGCTAAAAAAGAACTAAACAAAATATGTGAAAACAAGCTGGTCAGACAGTGTTTTGCGACAAAAACGGCATATGACAAGCATAAAACAAGCATAAGATAAGAGAGTGTGCGTTGAATATACATCGGTATAACAGGGATTAGTAGTTTGGAAAAAAAGGGGGATCTAAGTATGGATGCAGAACAGAAATATGAGATGTGGCTTGGCAGTGACCAGGTTGACGAGTACACAAAGAAAGAGCTTATCAGTATCAGAGATAATGCAGAAGAGATTGAGGACAGATTCTATACAAATCTGGAATTTGGAACAGGCGGACTTCGAGGCGTGATGGGAGCGGGAACAAACCGCATGAACATATATACAGTCCGCATGGCGACACAGGGAATAGCAAATTATCTGGCAAAGCTCGGAATATCAGAGCCGTCGGCAGCTATAGCATTTGACAACAGAAACAATGCATCGCTGTATGCGCTTGAAACTGCTCTCTGCCTGTGTGCAAATGGTGTGAAGGTGTATCTGTTTGATGCACTCCGACCGACACCGGAGCTTTCATTTGCGGTCAGATATCTGCACTGCAATATCGGAGTGAATATAACAGCAAGCCACAATCCGAAGGAGTACAACGGATACAAGGTTTACTGGGATGACGGAGCCCAGATCGTATCTCCACAGGATAAGGAGATCATTGCAGAGGTCAACAATATAGAAGATTTCTCCATGGTTAAGACTATGGACAAGGACGCTGCAATAGATGCAGGACTGTTGAATGTGATCGGTCAGGAGATCGATGACGCATATATAGGAGAGCTTCACAAGCTTGTCATGAATCCGGAGGAGATTCAGAAGGCGGGAGATCTGAAGATCGTATATTCTCCGCTTCACGGAACAGGCCTTAAGCCTGTTACAAGAGTTCTCAGCGAGCTTGGTTTCAAGGATGTACATGTCGTTGAGGAGCAGGCTGTTCAGGATGGTAATTTCCCAACTGTAAAGTCCCCAAATCCTGAGGGCGCAGAGGCGTATGCCCTGAGTCTTGAGCTGGCGAAGAAGGTCGGCGGCGAGCTTATACTCGTCACAGATCCTGATGCGGACAGACTTGGGATGTATGGATACGACAGCAAGAATAATGAATATAAAGAATTTACGGGCAATATGTTCGGTGCGATCCTCTGTGATTACGTGCTGATGCAGAGATCCCGGAGCGGAAGACTGCCTGAGAATCCGGCGATTGTAACTACGGTTGTTATCACCAATATGGTCAAGGAGATATGTAAGAAGTACGACACCTTCTGTGACTGCAACAACCTGATCGGATTTAAGAATATAGCATCGAGAATGAGAGCTTACGAGCAGACTGGCGAACATAATTATGTGTTCGGGCTTGAGGATACATTTGGTTGTCTGCCTGGCACATATGCAAGGGACAAGGACTCGGTCGGAACACTGATGCTTCTCTGCGAGGCTGCGGCATACTACAAGAACCGCGGAATGACTCTGTGGGACAGAATGGTTGAGCTGTGGCAGGAATATGGATTCTACAAGGAGAAGGTTCAGACTATGAAGTTTGACGGACGTGAGGGCGCTGCAAAGATACAGTCTATGATTCAGACTTTGAGAGATAATCCGGTCCGGAAGGTCGGCGCTTACAGTGTGGAGAAGATCTACGACTATAAGCTTGGAACAGAGACAGACGCCGCAACAGGCAAATCCGAAGCGGCAGTTCTTCCAAAGTCCAACATGATATATTACCAGCTTGCGGATGGCGCGTGGTTCCTTGTGAGACCTTCAGGCACAGAACCGAAGATCAAGTTCTACCTCGGGGTAAAGGGAAGCTCTCAGGAGGATGCGGCAGAGCAGCTTGACGAGCTTGCAGCAAATGTGAAGGCGATGTTCTCGTAAAACGGGATGATTGGTAAGAAACGAAATGGCTGGCAAATAAATGTCAGCAGAAAATAGGTTCGAAGATCGCGGTCGCGACTAAAAATAATTACAAGGTGGAGGCAAAAAAGATGGGTTACATGGACGAATACAAGTTCTGGCTTGAGTCAGACTGCTTTGATGAGAAGACCAAGGAAGAGCTTAGAAGTATCGCAGATGATGACAAAGAGATCCAGGACAGATTCTACAAGAATCTGAAATTTGGAACCGGCGGAATGCGCGGAATCATGGGTGCTGGAACCAACAGAATGAATATATATACAGTTACAAAGGCTACACAGGGCCTTGCTGAATACATACTTGAGGTTGGCCCTGAGGCTGCTAAGAGAGGTGTAGTAATTGCACATGACTGTCGAAATATGTCAGCAGAGTTCACGGAGGCATCAGCTCTGTGTCTCAACGCAAATGGTATAAAGACTTATGTGTTTGATGCACTCCGTCCTACTCCTGAGCTGTCATTTGCAGTAAGGGAGCTTGGATGTATAGCCGGAATCGTGGTGACAGCGAGCCACAATCCACCTGAGTACAATGGTTACAAGGTGTACTGGGAGGATGGCAGCCAGATTGTATCTCCACAGGATCAGGATATCCTGAAGCATGTGGCGGATGTTGAGAGATACGAGGATGTCAAGACCATGGACAAGGACAAGGCGGTTGCAGACGGTCTGTTCTGTATGGTTCCTGCAAGTGTAGATGAGAACTATTATCAGGCGCTCATAAAGCAGACCATCCACGGCGACATAATTCCGAAGGTTGCAGACGATATCAAGATAGTATACACACCACTTCATGGAACAGGAAATGTACCTGTAAGGGAAGTGCTCAAGAGACTTGGCTTCAAGCACGTATATGTTGTAGAGGAGCAGACTGTTCCTGACGGAGACTTCAGTACAGTCAAGTCACCAAATCCGGAGGAACCATCAGCATTTGCCATGGGAATAGAACTGGCAAAGAAGGTTGATGCGGACGTTATTATGGCAACAGATCCTGATGCAGACAGACTTGGAATATACGTCAAGGACAGCACGGGAATCTGGAAGGACACGGAATTTGCAGATGATCCTGCATATCCGTATGTCCGATTCAATGCCAATATGACAGGTGCCCTGATAGCAGAATATGTATGCCGCGAGCAGAAGGCAGTCGGCAAGCTGCCGGCAAACGGAGCTATCTGTAACACGGTTGTCAGCACCAATCTTACAAAGGCGATAGCAGAGAATTATAATCTGAAATATATAGAGACACTCACCGGATTCAAGTACATAGGTGAGCAGATACTTCTCTTTGAGAAGAACAACACATACAAGTTCATCTTCGGAATGGAGGAGAGCTTTGGATGTTTGGTAGGAGACTACACTCGTGACAAGGACGCCTGCGCAGCCGTTGTCATTTTATGTGAAATAGCAGCATTTTATAAGCTGCAGGGAGAAACCATCTGTAATGCCATGGAAGAGGTTTACCGCAAATATGGCTATTACTTTGAAGGTGCGTTTGGGATAACTCTAAAGGGTGTAGATGGTGCAGCACAGATTAAGGAGATGATGGAGAACTTCAGAAACCATCCACTTACGACCTTTGCAGGTATCAAAGTTATCGGCATGAGAGACTATGTGAGCGGAATCCGCAAGCCGCTTGATGGTGAGGAGGAGAATATGGGCCTTCCAAAGTCGAACGTGCTGTACTATGAGCTGGAAAATAATGCATGGTTCGCGGTTAGGCCTTCCGGAAACGAACCAAAGATCAAATTCTATTTTGGCGTGAATGAAAACAGCCTAAAAAATGCCATGTCAAAGATAGACGAGATGAAAGCATGTGTGCAGGAACTTGTTAAATAAACAATCACAAAATATGGCAGAATTTACTGCCGAAAAATAAAAACATTCCTTCCATATACTACAAAATTTAACATACAAATGCACTTTCCAGCCAATGCGCTGAACAAGAGGGATCTCGGCTTTGAGGCTGAGGTCCCTTTTGCGAAAGTAAAATATAGTTAAAAATGCTAAAAATCTGTTTAAAAATTAACTAAAAAATGCTACAATGTATAAAGTAACTGCAGTGTGCGGCAAAAGCGGATAGGAGTAGTATAGGAGATCATATGCCAGAAATAGAAAAAGAAAAAGAAATAGAAATAGAAAAGAAAAATGTAAAAAGTATCGCTGGACATATCATAGATGAGAAAACCGATGAAAAAGAGAAGCGAGAGCCGGAGAGTGTTTTGGATGTAGATGAGCATATGTCTGAGAAGCAGAAGCTCAGTCTTATGAACAAACAGCAGAAAAGGGAATACATACTGGAGTATTATGCCCCGAAGGCTCTATTTGCACTTGTTGTTGTTGGCATCGTTGTATTCCTTGTCGTAAAACATTTTACGGCGGAATCTGCTGCGCTCAATATCCTTGCGGTCAACACTACACAACAGGGATCCGCGGCGAATGACAAGGAGTATTATGAGGAATTCCTCAGTGAAAATGGTCTTGATGCGGAGAAGGAATATGTCAGTATAAGTACAGGAATCGGCGTGTCAACTGATCCGAATGATGCCATGAGTCAGGATAGTCTACAGCTTATACAGAACAAATTCATGGCGAATGCGGTGGACGTGTTCTTTGCCGACACAGACCTTGTCATGAGTTTTGGAGAGTTCGGATATATGCAGGATCTTGATAAGGTGCTGACTGATGAACTGAAAGAAAAGTATAAAGATTCGTTTGTGTATGCAACGGTTATTGAAACGGGTGAGAAGATACCTGTCGGAATAAAGATCGGTGATAATTCCTGGGTGAAGGATACCGGTTGGTATGAAATGGATGCTGCAGTGGGATTTGGTGAGAATGCCAAGAATATGGATCTTGCACTTGAATTTCTTGAATATATAAGCAGAGAGTGATACCCATAAATAAAACGAGGAGACTATAGATATATATGAGCATAAGATATGATGAGGCAAACAGAATATTTGAACTTGATACGAGAAACACGAGTTACCGGATCGGAATCGCCGATGAAGAGGGTTTTGTCGGACATATATATTATGGACAGAAGATTCGTCCGCAGAAATGTGATCAATTTTTGAGAACGTGGGAGGCTCCTTTTGTTCCGTCCAAGAATAACAGGGAGAGATGTTCATTTATGGACACATTTCCGACAGAGTATTCCGGAAATGGAATAGGAGACTACAGGGAGAGTTGTATTGCAGTAAAGACCGAAAATGGCAGCAGAACCGTTGATCTGAAATTTGTGGATTACGATATTGTAAATGGAAAGCCGGGGATTAGTGGCCTTCCGGCATCATTTGCGGGAGAAGAGGAGGTTCAGACTCTCGTTGTCCATATGATGGATGGGGGATGCGGCATTGAGGTTGACCTGATATATTCTGTGTTTGAGGATGAGGATGTTATAACCAGAAGTGTGAGCGTGAAAAATGCAGGTGATAAGGATATCAGGCTCACAAAGGTATATTCTGCATGTATAGACATGGATGACGAGGATTTTGAGATGCTTACTCTTCATGGCTCATGGGCCAGGGAGAGACAGATCGAGAGACGCCCGATAGCTTATGGCAAGCAGAGTGTAAGCTCTCTCCGCGGTGAGTCATCCCACCAGGACCATCCATTTATGGCATGGATGACAAAGGGTACAGATCAGACTACGGGTGATGTATATGGAATGCATTTTGTGTACTCGGGTAACTTCATCGCACAGATAGAGAAATCACAGTTTGATTCCATACGCGCAGTCATGGGCATACATTCAGAGGGATTTGAGTGGTGGCTCACGCCTGGAGAGACGTTTACAGCGCCTGAGGTTGTGCTTACATACAGCCATGATGGACTTGGACAGATGACTAGAAATCTTCATGATTTTTACAGATGCCACATGATAAGGAGCAGATATCTTCACCAGAAGAGACCTGTCCTCATCAACAACTGGGAGGCTACATATTTTGACTTTGATACCGATAAGCTCCTCGCGATAGCAAAGAGTGCGGCAGAACATGGAATAGAGATGCTGGTCATGGATGATGGCTGGTTTGGACATAGAAATGATGATGCCACAAGTCTTGGAGACTGGTTTGTAAATGAAAACAAGATCAAGGGCGGTTTGAAACATCTTGTTGATGAGGTGAATAAGCTGGGGTTGAAATTTGGAATATGGATGGAGCCTGAAATGATTTCCCCTGATTCTGAACTTTACAGAAAGCATCCTGACTGGGCGTTTGCGGTTCCGGAGAGAACGGCTACATTATCGCGAAATCAGTACGTGCTTGATCTCTCGAGAAAAGAAGTTAGAGACTACGTGTATGAATGTGTGCATAACGTGATATCATCCGCAAATATTGAGTATGTTAAGTGGGATATGAACAGACAGCTCACGGATATTGGCAGCGTAGAATTCACCGGAGACAGGCAGGGAGAATTGGCTCACAGGTATGTGCTTGGAGTATATGAGCTGCAAGAGCGCCTTGTTAACGATTTTCCAGATCTTTTGCTTGAGAACTGCTCGGGCGGTGGTGCAAGATTTGACCCTGGCATGCTTTTCTACAGTCCGCAGATATGGTGCTCCGATGATACGGATGCCATAGAGAGACTTTCTATACAGGAGGGAACGGAACTGATATATCCGCTTTCGACCATGGGCGCCCATGTGTCGGATTGCCCTAATCACACAGTTGGAAGGAGTACACCTTTTATGACCAGGGCACATGTGGCTCTGGCGGGAACATTTGGCTATGAGCTCGATATCACAAAAATAAGTGAAGAAGAACGTGCGATGATCCCTGAGCAGGTCTCTATGTATCATAAATATAATGATCTTGTAAGGGAGGGTGATTATTATAGGGTTGCATCGTACAGGGAAAATGGACTGTATGATTGCTGGATGGTTGTTGCAAAGGATAAGAGTGAGGCATTGGTGACTTACGTTCAGGTGCTTGGAAGACCTAATATGCACAGCAGAAAGATAAAACTTTTAGGGCTTTACGCGGCTGCAGATTACAGACTTGATGGCACGGACGAAGTGTATGGGGGAGATCTTCTGATGAATGCCGGGATGCTTGTGGAAGATATGCGTGGGGATTATATGAGCAGACTTTATCACTTTGTGCTTGACAATAGTTTAACTTAAAAATAAAATAAAATTAAGTTGTTTAACCACGTAAAATTTAAGTGAGAAGGACTAGTTATGGCAAAATCAGTAAAATTAGGAGACATAGCTGCCATTGTTGGCGTGAGTACCGTGACGGTCTCAAAAGCACTTTCAGATCAGAAGGGTGTAAGCGAGGAACTCAGAGCACAGATCAAACAGTTGGCAGATGAGATGGGATATCAGTCACCATCTGAGATCAGAAAGAAGACGGCAAAGAAAAAGTATAATATAGGAGTGCTCATCCAGGAGATATACCTTGGAAAGTATCCATCGTTCTATTGGCAGTTATATCAGGTGCTTAACAAAAAAGCGGTGGCAAGAGGCTGCTTTACTATGCTGGAATTTGTTTCCAGAGATAGTGTATTGAATGCTGAGATGCCTATGCTTCTGGAGGATGATAAGGTTGATGGAATGGTTGTTGTAGGTTCCATGGGTAAGGAATACCTGGAGAAATTGGAGAAGACAGCCAAGGTTCCTATAGAGTATGTGGATTATTATGACAATTCGAGGCCGATAGACACGGTTATAGCAAACAGTTTCTATGGAAGCTATATGCTGACTAATTATCTGTATGATATGGGACATAGAGATATTGCATATGTTGGCACGATAGGTTCAACGAACAGTATAACTGACAGATATCTGGGTTATGTAAAATCATTGCTGGAGCATGGTATTCCGCTCAGAGAAGACTGGGTTATTCCGGACAGAGATGTGAAGACGGGGCAGTTTGACGAGGAGAACTGCTTCAAACTTCCGGGGAATATGCCTACAGCGTTTGTGTGCAACTGTGATCTTGCGGCAGCTACGCTCATAAAGATACTCAATGCTGCGGGCTACAGGGTTCCTGAGGATGTGTCCGTTGTGGGGTTTGATAATTACTTGTATCCTGGAATCTGCGATATAGGCGTGACCACATACGAGATCAATATGCAGGAGATGGCAGAGAGAACCCTGCATAAGATTATAAAAAAGATATCCAACGAAAAATATACTGATGGCATATTTGTCGTGGATGGACGAATTGTGATAAAGGATAGCGTTGCCAGAATAGAACGATAATAAAACTACATATCAATTGTAATGCAAATCGGAAATAGACACCGGTGCAGCCTGCTTGAAAGACAGCGGAGTTGTACCGGTGTCTTTTTTGAACAAGTTGATAAAGTGGTTTGTGTTCTCGATTCCAACTTGGGATCCGACCTCGTGGACGGACAGATCTGTTGTGAGAAGGAGTCTTTTGGCAGCATCGATCCTGCGGCTGTTGAGATAGCGCATAGGTGATTCGCCGAAGTAAAATGAAAATTCTCTGCATATCCTGTATCTGCTGATCCTGTAAGTTGCCTCGAGGTCATCAAGTGACAGCGGTTCGGCGTAGTTTTTATCCATCTGATTCTTTACCGATAAAAGATAAGAAGGCGCACGATCTCTCTTCTTGGATGAGTTTTCAATAAATACACATAATTCGGTCAGGATATCATTAAACCATTTGGAAATTCTGAAAATATCAGTGACAGACAACTCCCCTTGGAGTCTGCTTAACAGCGAAAGATGGCTCCAGAGTACAGAGGCTCCGGCGGATTCCTTTTTATAGGATATAGATTCGGGGAGAAACTCATGATACAGGTTAAGTGGAGCTCCGAGGATGAATGCCTCGTAGAAACGACACTTGCCGTTCGTGGAGTATGTTATTTCTGATCCTGCCTCAAAAAGCGCGGCTGTATTCTTGGAATATGATGATTTGCTGCTGCCCGATGTTACTGTAAGAGTTCCTTCATATATATAGAAGAAATGGTAACACGGGATGAAAGAGAAGGTATAACTGCATGAATAAGCAAAAGAATTATCGCCGTTGGCCAGAAGATGAATCAGGCCATCGTTAATCATTGATTCTTCATATGTAAAGAACGCACTGTGGAATCTTGCGTTCTCAATATCTTTCTGAATATTGTAACCTGACAGTACAGTGCAGGAAATTAATTCTTTAGCTAACATGTAAACCACCTCCTACCCATAATAATACAATTATTAAACAATCATCACAAGCTAAAAGCGATATAAATTAGTGGCTAATTAGCTAAAAAAACAATAAAATACTAATTAAAGATAAAAACGTATGGATAAAATGTCTATTTGATATTGAAAAAAGGCAACCGTAATGGTAAAATTAACGAAAAATACAAGATATGGTGATTAATCACAAGTATGAGTGATGACTAAAAAATAAATTAATGTATACTTAATATAAAGTTAAAAACAAAGAAGGTTTTAAGGAGGACAAAACTATGAAATCAAAGCGTATTGCATGTATCGCAATGGCTGGTCTTATGGCAGCATCACTTGCAGGTTGTGGAGGCTCAGACAGCGATAACAAGGACACAGCAGAGGCAACAAAGGCTACCACAGAGGCAGCAGGAAGTGATTCAGCAGATGACACAACAGCTGATGCTGAGGGAATCAAGTCATATGCAGACATCCAGTTAGGAACAGACTTCACAGATCTTTCAGCGGAGATCAAGTTCTACAACAACAGAACTGATATGGACTCAGATGACTACGGCGGAAAGAACTGGAAGCAGTATCTTGAGGACTTCAACAAGGAGTATCCAAACATCAAGGTTGATGTTATCACAGATACAAACTATGCAGATGATGCTCTTACACATCTTCAGTCAGGAAACTACGAGACAGTAATGTGTATCCCAGCAGTTGACATGGCAGACCTTTCAACATATTTCATGTCATTTGGCGATTATGATACAATGAGCAGTCTTGTAAATTACTCGAACAGATGGCTGTATCAGGGTCAGGTATATGGTGTACCTCTTGCAGCTACAACACAGGGTATCGTATACAACAAGAAGGTATTTGCTGATGCAGGTGTGACAGACGTACCTAAGACACCAGAGGAGTTCATCGCAGCTCTTAAGGCTATCAAGGAGAAGAATCCAAAGTGCATCCCACTTTACACAAACTATGCAGCAGGCTGGACAATGGGAGCCTGGGATGATTATATCTCGATCACAGCAACAGGCGATGCTACATACAAGAACCAGAAGTTAGCCCATACAAAGGATCCATTCAAGAACTATGGCGACGATACACATGCTTATGCAGTATATAAGATCCTTTACGATGCAGTATCACAGGGACTTACAGAGGATGATTACTCAACAACAGATTGGGAGTCATGTAAGGGAATGATCAACAACGGCGAGATCGGATGTATGGTACTTGGTTCATGGGCATACCCACAGATGGAAGCAGGCGGACCTAACGCAGACGATATAGGATACATTCCTTTCCCTATCTCAGTAAATGGTAAGCAGTACGCTTCATCAGGTGCAGATTACTGCTACGGTATCAACGTAAACGCTTCAGATGATGAGAAACAGGCAGCTCTTGTATTTGTTAAGTGGATGACAGAGAAGTCAGGATATGCTTACAACGAGGATTCACTTGCAATTGTTCCTGGTTCAGAGTCAAAGATCTCATTCGACGGTGTTGACTTCGTTGCAGACGAGGCAGCTCTTGAGGGCGAGGAGGATTACCTCAACCAGCTCAACTCAGAGTCAGAGCTTAACGTAAGCAATGGTGGTGACGACAAGATCCAGGCCATCATCGAGCATGCTGCAAACGGCGACATGTCATTCGACGATATCATGGCTGAGTGGAACCAGAAGTGGTCAGATGCTCAGGAGTCATTAGGAATCGAAGTTACTGAGAAGTAATAAAGATTTCAATATAAATAAGTAAGAATAAGCTACAGACCGGGGCGGGATTGCCCGCCCCGGTTTATTAAAAAAAGGCGGTGGAATGAGTATGGCTAACAAAAAACAATCCGGCTTTGGTAAATGGGCGTCAAGCAGGAAGGGGCAGCAGGTTATAATATGCGCAGCCTTCGCAATTATCCCATTGCTTTTGCTATTAGTATTTACATATATACCATTCGGAGAGATGGTTAAATTTAGTTTCTACAAGATGAAATATACGACGCCTGTAGAAAAGAGAGAATTCGTAGGATTAGCAAATTATATCGATGTGTTCACAAGAAAAGACTGTTTCGGTGCATTAAAGCTCAGTTTGTATTACATCGTAGGAGCACTTGTACAGTTAGTGCTTGCACTTTTCCTTGCAACTCTTCTGAGTTTCAAAGTAAAAGGTGGTAACCTTTTCAAGGGATTTATTTTCTTCCCTTATCTTATCAGCGGTATCGCTGTAGGTTTCATTTTCAAATTCTTCTTCACAAGAGGATTCGTGTTTGACTCAATCCTTCAGTTGTGTGGATTTAGCTTAGACAACCTTCCATACTGGCTCAAAGACCAGAGCGTCAACAACTGGACACTGGTTTCAACCTCGGTCTGGAGATACCTTGGACAGATGATGGTTCTCTTCATTGGAGCTATCATGTCGGTAGATGCAGAACTTTATGAGGCGGCAGAGCTTGATGGTGCAAATAAATTCCAGCAGTTTAGATATATCATACTGCCAAGTATCAAGACAATCGTTACATTAAATGTAATTTTAGCAATAACAGGATCACTCAGTGCTTTCGAGCAGCCTTTCGTTATCACAACAGGTGCAAACGGAACAGGTACTTACTTCATCATCATGAACAAGATAGCACATACAAGCCAGAAAGTCGGTCTTGCTTCAGCAATGGCCGTTGTACTTCTCCTTATCATACTTATATGTGCTGCGCTTCAGAAACTGTTCTTTGAGTACATATTCAAGGATTCAAGCTCAGATGATGAGAGTTATAAGGCAAAGAAGCTCCGCAAGAAACAGGAGAGAGATACCAAGAAATACGTGAAGCAGATGGCTGCTTCTGCGAAGGGAGGCAAGTAACATGGCAAGAGGAAAGACAGATGTGCCAAGCATAGCACCAATAAAAGAAAAACGAACCGTTGGATATTATGTAAGAGGTTTCCTCAAGTACTTTGTACTCATATTCTTCTCGCTGTGTGCGGTTGTACCTCTTATATCATGTGTTACAACAGCCTTCAAGACAACAGATGAGTATAAGGCTACTTCAGTAATGGAACTTCCTGAAAGCTTTCTGAACTTCAGCAACTTTGTAAAGGCATTCACGACTGCCAACATGGGACGTGCGTTCATCAATTCAGTCATAGTTATGATATGTGTACTCCTTGTGTCAGTAGTAATAGGAACACAGCTTGCATATGTGCTTAACAGATTCAAGTTCCCGGGAAACGGCTTTATCAGAACACTTTTCCTTGTGGCATCATTGCTCCCTGCAGTTGCTATGCAGGTTACAGTCTACAACATCATGGGTGATCTGAGATTCATAGATCACTTATATGGTTACATCATCATGAGCTGTGGTACAGATGTTATCTCAATCTACATATTCATTCAGTTCATGGAGAATATATCAGTATCTCTTGATGAGTCAGCTATCGTGGATGGTGCATCATACTGGACTATCTACTGGAAGATCATACTTCCACTTCTTAAGCCAGCTATCGTTACAGCTTGTATATTGAAGGGCGTTGTAATCTACAACGAGTACTACGCTGCAAACCTTTACCTCATAAGCCCGGAGATCAAGACAATGGCTATCTCACTCTACAAGTTCGTAGGACCTATGGGAAGTCAGTACAACCTGATCTGTGCAGGTGTTATCATATCGATCATACCGGCACTTATAGTATTCATCTGTTGTCAGAAACAGATTTACAGTGGTATTACACAGGGTGCTGTAAAGGGTTAATAATTTATTAGAAGAAGAGAGTTCATGAATATGAGAAATGAAATTCAAAAAGAATTAATAGATGCTATCATCCCATTCTGGGAGGCCCTAAGGGATGATGAGTACGGCGGATTTTATGGGTATATGGATTACGACCTCAACCTTGATAAAAAGGCTGAGAAGGGTTGTATTCTTAACAGTAGAATTACCTGGTTCTTCGCAAGTGCGTATAAGGCACTCAAGGACCCGAAGCTTCTAGATGAGGCTGCGCATGGATATGAATTTCTGAAAGAATATTGTATAGACAGGGAATATGGCGGAATATATTGGTCCATGAATTATGATGGTTCACCCAAAGATACGACAAAACACACCTACAATCAGGCATTTAGTATATATGCCTTATCCGCCTATTACGAAGCTTCCGGTGATTCGGAAGCTTTGGACCTGGCCCTGCAGCTTTTCCATACAATAGAAGAGAAATGTACCGACGAAGGTGGCTATCTCGAGGCATTTACAAGAGAGTTCAAGCCAGAGTCAAATGATAAGCTTTCTGAGAATGGTGTTCTCGCAGAGAGAACAATGAACACACTGCTCCATGCACTTGAGGCTTATACAGAACTTTATAAGGTATCCAAGGATTCCAAGGTAAAGGCGCGCCTGGAATGGCTGCTCGATGTATTTGCTGATAAGGTATACAATCCGGAGCTTAAGAGACAGGAAGTGTTCTTTGATAAGGATTATAACTCTCTGATTGATCTGTACTCATACGGACATGACATTGAGACATCATGGCTTCTGGACAGGGCGACCGAGGTGCTTGGAGAGGCAGAGTACACAGAGAAGATCACAAAGATAACAGATATCCTTGCAGAGCAGATATATGAGCTTGCTTTCGATGGACATTCAGTTCTGACAGAATGTGAAAAGGGCGTGCCATACACGGTAAGAGTATGGTGGGTTCAGGCAGAATCAATAGTAGGATTTATAAATGCTTATCAAAAGTCAGGTGATAAGAAGTATTACGAGGCTGCCGAGAAAGTCTGGGAGTACATAAAGGAATACTTTATTGACAAGAGACCGGGATCAGAGTGGTTCTGGGATCTGAATGCAGATGGATCACCAAGAGTCGGACGTCCTATAGTTGAGCCATGGAAGTGTCCATACCACAACGGCAGAATGTGCCTTGAGATTATGAACAGACTCGCTGACGGCAAATAAATAGCATTCAATTGCTTTCAAATTATAAGGAGAATGCCTAAATGATGAATGAGAAATATTATGTAGAGCTTGACAAACTGAACAAGCTTCTTGAGAGAAAGAATAAGAAGACAGATTTCTATAATGGAATCTATGACAGATATGAGTACCCTGTACTCACAAGAGAGATGATACCTCTCACATGGAGATATGACTTAAACCCTGAGACAAATCCATACTTCATTGAGCGTCTCGGAGTTAATGCTGTCATGAACTCAGGTGCTATCTACCTGAACGGCAAGTATTATCTTGTCGCAAGAATAGAGGGAAATGACAGAAAGTCATTCTTCGGCGTAGCTGAGAGTGACAACGGTATCGATGGATTCCGTTTCTGGGATTATCCAATCCTTCTGGACGATGTATGTCCTGAGGAGACAAATGTATATGATATGAGACTGACACAGCACGAGGATGGATGGATCTACGGTGTGTTCTGTTCAGAGAGCAAGGATACAACTGTAAATGATCTCTCAGCAGCAGTTGCAGCAGCAGGTATCGTGAGAACAAAGGATTTAAAGCACTGGGAGCGCCTTGACAACCTTAAGACTCTTCGTTCCCCACAGCAGAGAAATGTTGTACTTCACCCTGAATTTGTGGATGGCAAGTACGCATTCTATACACGTCCAATGGATGATTTCATCGAGACAGGAAGCGGCAGCGGAATAGGATTCGGTCTCTGTGATGATATAGAGCATGCGGTTATAGACGAGGAGAAGATGACAAGTCTTCGTAAGTACCACACTATAACAGAGGCAAAGAACGGTGCAGGCGCACCTCCTATAAAGACAGACAAGGGCTGGATCCACATCGCACATGGTGTGAGAAACACAGCTGCCGGTCTCAGATATGTACTCTACGCATTTGCAACAGACCTCAATGATCCTTCAAAGGTTATCGCTGAGCCATCAGGAATGCTCATCGGACCTCGCGGTGAGGAGAGAGTCGGCGATGTATCAAACGTTGTATTCACAAATGGTGCCATCGTAAACGAGAATAACGAAGTGTTCATCTACTACGCATCAAGCGATACAAGAATGCATGTTGCAACAACAACAGTTGACAGACTCATCGATTATGTATTCAACACACCTGCTGATCCGGGAAGAAGCGTTGAGTGTGTAGCACAGAGATGTGAGATGATCAGGAAGAACCTTGAGTTCCTTAAGAATGCAGACAAGTAGGAAAGTATAATATATGGGCTGCCAGATGAAACAACACGTTGGTTAGTTGCCCTTTGCCTGTGCAGATACCATATAACGTGATAATAAAATAAAAAATCCGGCTAAGATGCTGGAAGAAAGAGGTACTTATGTCAGAAGTAAAAATGTTCAGCGAGCCTGTGCCAAACGTGCCATGGCAGGACAGACCGGCAAATGACAATCATGACGCTCCAATCTGGAGATATACAGAGAATCCTATAATAGGAAGAAACCCGGCAAAGGGTGTTGCAAGAATATTCAACAGTGCGGTAGTTCCATTTGAGGGAAAATTTGTCGGAGTATTTAGAGGCGAGCAGGTAAATGGAATTCCATACATCTACCTCGGAGAGAGCGAGGATGCTATCCACTGGAATATCAGCGAGGAGAAGATCAAGTTTGTTGATGAGAACGGTGAAGAGTTCATGCCTATATACGCATATGATCCAAGACTTGTAAAGGTAGAGGATACATACTATGCGATCTGGTGCCAGGATTTCTATGGCGCAGCGATAGGTATAGCAAAGTCAAAGGATCTCAAGACATTTGTGAGAATCGAGAACCCATTCCTTCCATTTAACAGAAATGCAGTTCTCTTCCCGAGAAAGATCAACGGTAATTTCGTGATGCTGTCACGTCCAAGTGACAGTGGACACACACCATTTGGTGATATATTCGTAAGTGAGAGTCCTGATATGGTTTACTGGGGTAAGCACAGACATGTCATGGGCAAGAGCAGCGAGTGGTGGGAGTCACTCAAGATTGGCGGCGGTGCAGCCCCTATCGAGACTTCTGAAGGATGGCTGTTATTCTACCATGGAGTAGCGGGAACATGTAACGGTTATGTATACTCAATCGGTGGAGCAATCCTTGATATCGACAACCCATCGATCGTTAAGTATCGTTGTGAGAACTTCCTTCTCACACCAGAAGAGTGGTACGAGGAGCGTGGATTTGTTCCTAATGTATGCTTCCCATGTGCTACTATTCACGACAGCGAGTCTGGAAAGATCGCCATTTACTACGGTGCAGCTGACAGCTATGTGGGCCTTGCATTCACAAAGCTTGATGAGATCGTAGATTATATCAAGTCGCACAGTGTGGTAACAACTTCTGATACCGAGATCGGTAGGAGATAGTTAGTTATATAGCGTAATGAGCCCCTACTCATACGCGGCAATTGTATTAATTTTTCTCATTTCCCAAGGCGGTGCCCGCCGCCTTCGGGGCCCCTCTTAAAAATAAATGTAATGGCAGGTGATTGCCAAAACTTTTAGACTATGACAGCCTGGCAGTAAGCCAGGCTGAATTTGGTTCTGAGAGCTTTGGCAATCATATGACGGATTTTGGATCTGATAAAAAACGCGTTATATGATTGAAAAAAGATATATTGCGTGGCCGAGACTTGCGCTTTCATAAAAAACTAAAAATAAAAGACTAAAAAGTCGGGAAAAGGACTCTGATGTATAGAAAAAAAGCAACAGATGCAATAAAATAACAGCGACATACATTATCATGGAAATGACGAGCGAAGAAGTCATAGTCAATGTAAAAATATGATTCCTTCACCGTCTTATATAGAACAGGCAATTGGGGACAAACAAGAGTATCATACACAATATCTCACAACGTAGATTCTCCAATTGCCGTACGTCAAAAGGAGGAAAATGACAATGAACAAGGAAATACTTTTTTTAAATCCCGTGTTTACGCACAATATCTGGGGCGGTACAAAGCTCAGAGAAGAATACGGATATGATATTGAGGGCGATGATATAGGCGAGTGCTGGGGAGTTGCGGCACATGAGAATGGCAATTGTACAGTGAAAAATGGCGAGTTTGCAGGTCAGACGCTTGCCGACTTATGGGACAGCCACAGAGAGCTGTTTGGTGGCATAGATGGTGTCAGATTCCCACTGCTTATAAAGATAATCGATGCAAAAGATGATCTGAGTATTCAGGTGCATCCGGACGATGCATACGCAGCAGAACATGAGAATGGTTCATTTGGCAAGATGGAGTGCTGGTATATTCTTGACTGCAAGGAAGATTCAACACTTGTAATCGGTCATAATGCAAGGACAAAGGAAGAATTGTGCGATATGATCGAAGGTAAGAAATGGAAGGAGTTTATCAGAGAGATCCCTGTTAAGAAGGGGGATTTCATTCAGATAGATCCTGGTACAGTACACGCGATCAAGGGCGGAATTACACTTCTTGAGACACAGCAGAACAGTGACATCACATACAGAGTTTATGATTATGACAGACTGAGCAATGGAAAGCCTAGAGATCTGCACGTAAAGCAGAGCATAGATGTTATAACAGTTCCTGCAAAGCCGGTTGAGGACAGCGTTATAAGTGTCAAGGCAGATAAGGCAAATGAACTCTGCGAGCTTATAAGCTGTAAGTATTACACAGTATACAAGCTGGATGTTGAGGGAAAGGCAGAGCTGAATGTGGGCGACAAGCCATTCCTTATCATGTCTGTAGTTGCGGGAAGTGGAACAGTGGATGGAAACGCCATAAAGAAGGGTGATCACTTTATCCTGCCAAACGGATACAGCAACCCAGTGTTTGAGGGCAATATGGAGATCGTAGCATCCACAGTCAGCAAGTAAGATCCTGCCTTTGGAAGAGAATGTCAAGGGGGATAGTTATGAAGAGAAAGACGATAGGTGTTCTGGTAGGCGGAATCACGGATGATTTTACGAGGCTGCTTTGCCATGGGGTTATAGAGAGAGCAAAGACACTTGATGTCAATATAGTTGTTATTCCGGGTAAGTTCCTTGACCGGGAATACCCAGAAACGTCAGATATATATTATGAATATCAGTATCAGACACTGTTTTCCTATGCTACAAAGGAGAATCTGGACGGCGTTATTGTTGCATCGAGTTGTATTGGTTGCTTTGCAACCAAGGAGCGTATCAGCGAATTTATGAAAAGATATCTGCAGATGCCGTGCGTGATAGTGGCTGCAGATGAGCCTGATCAGATTTGTGTCAGATATGACAATGGAGCAGGCATAAGAGAAGGACTCAATTACATGATCGAGGAACTTGGTTATACAAGAATAGGCATGATAGGCGGTCCGGACTCCAATTATGATGCAAAGGAGAGAAGGAGAACCTACATTGAGGTGCTTGAGGCTCATGGAATAGAGTTTGATCCGGGACTTTATGTGGAGGGCAATCTTACATCGGAATCAAAAGAGGTTTTCAGAGATATTCTGGACAGAAATCCGGATATGCAGGGAGTGTTCTGTGTGAATGATTCCTGTGCATCTGGTTTTTATGAAGAACTTAAGGCGAGGGGCATTCTGCCGGGAAGAGATATATCAGTCATGGGTTACGATGATATTGAGTGGGCTACACAGATATATCCGACGCTTTCGACTGTGCGTGCAGACGCGGGAAAACTTGGCTCAGAGGCTGTAAATCTTATGGTCAGGCTTATTGATGGCAAGCAGGTCGAGAGTAAGATACTTCCTACTGAGTTTGTCAGAAGAGATTCATTCTGTAAAAAAGGCGGATCAAGAAAACGTAGTAAGAATGTCATTGAGGGATATCTCTCAATGAACCATATGCTCTCAGAGCAGTGGGAAGAGCGGAATAAGACTCAGTTCAAGATGAAGACATTTATCCAGAAGGTCTTGAGCTTTGACAGAGGCAACGACAGAAGTTATGGAGAGATTCTTGGCACTATGGACTGGCTGGACATAGAGAATGCATTTATATTCTTATATAAAGAGCCAATAATACATCTGATCGGTGAGCCGTTTGAACTGCCTGACCAGTTATATCTCAAGACTAAGGATCTTAAAGAGAAGGTCAGCAGTGTGATCACTGTGAACCAGAAGGTGTCATCATCAAATCTCTATGATTTTGAGAGCCTCGGTGTGGAAGAAGCTGGAATATATGTACTCTTGCCGCTGTATTCCAACGAAATACTCTATGGAGTTCTTCTGTGTGATCTCACAGAAGGAGTTCTGGTGAATGGGGAGTTCCTTGGAAACCAGGTCTCAGCTGCTGTCAAGATGATCAATCTGCTCAAGACGAACGAGGAGATCATGAAGCGTCTTGAGGAGAGTATGGCGATTCTGCAGAAAAACAACATTATGCTTGACAATCTGTCAAAACAGGATCCCCTTACAGGAATCATGAACAGACGAGGTTTCTTTGACAGATCATTACAGCTGCTCAAGGAATGTGAGGAGCAGAAAAGGACGGCTACGGTATTCTACGCTGATATGAACAGTCTCAAGATCATCAATGACAGATATGGACATGATGAGGGTGATTTCTCTCTTAAAACCATAGGAGATATTCTGATCAAATCTGTAGGAGATAATGGAATCGTAGGCAGAATAGGCGGCGACGAGTATTGCTGTCTTGTACTCGGCCTTAAGGACTCTGACGCTGCAGATGCATTTGCTGAGGAAGTATACAGTTCATTTGAGAAGTTTAATGAGCACTGTGATAAGCCTTATAAAGTGAGTGTATCGCTTGGAAACTGTCAGATCGTAGAATATAACAAGAAAGGTCTTCAGAATGCCATGACTATGGCAGATGAGAAGCTGTATGAGGTGAAGAAGTACAGAAAGAAGGACGTTGTTAAGGTTAAGAATTGATAATTTATATAATAAATAAAAGGTATGATCAGGTTGCGTTGAGTGCAGCTTGATCATACCTTTTGACATTTGAGGATTGCGCGTTGTCATTGTTTTATTCTGAATAAAGACAGTATAATTAGTTATCTCCTGATTTCATAGCTGAAAGCTCGGCTTTTAACTTAGCAATCTCTGAATCCTTCTCTGCAATCTTTTTATTCATTTCCGCCATCTGCTTTTCCATCTTGGCCTTTTCTTCCTGAAAAACATCCACAAAAGTAATGATCGATTGTTCTACCATATCTGTAACCTCCTCCGTTTCCTCGTACGCGGAATACAGTCTGGTATATAATACCTGGGTGAGTCTGTATAATTGCGCTCCATCTTCAGGTGTTATATTCCCGAGTTCAACGTTCTTATCTATATTTCCCATTATATCGGTTTTGATAAGGCTTTTCAATATTTCGATGTTCTCCGGAGTGCGAGATTTTTGATTCTTGAGCATTTCTCGAAGTTTTAAAAGAAAGAATGGGATTTGGTATGTCAATAGATTTTGGCAAATGCGCTTATAAAGCGAATTCGTGACGCTGAGAGTGGAAAAATAGGCTAAAAATGGGGGGGATTTTACTTTTTGTAAAATTTATGCTCCCAGGAAAAATGTCTAAAATGTATAAATACAGAAAAAATATTTAATAATACTTGTGTATGCATATTGTGCATGGAGGTGTTGTTGAGATGAAAAGAAATGCGCATGATCAAAATGGAGAGCAGAAAGGAAGACTGGAAGTTGATTCGATGACTCAAGAAGTTGATTCGAAAACTCAAAGTATGGACGGAGAATCTGACAGGGAGCAAAGAAAGAGTAATCATAGATGGAAACTGGTTTCAGATTCCGGCTGCAGTCTGCTTGTGCCGGATGGACTGGCTGGAATAGATATAGATTATGCTGAAGTTCCGTTTGTAATATCTGTTGATAACACAGATTATATAGACGAATCGGGTATAGATATAGAGAAGATGCTTGAGCATATTGCAATTTGCCGGTCAGGCGGAAGAACTAGCTGCCCATCACCCCATGCGTGGCTAGAGGCGTGGGGGGATGCGGAAAATGTTATTGCATTTACGTTGTCAGCTGCATTATCGGGAAGTTACAACAGTGCTATAGCTGCAAGACACATGGCGCTTGAGAAGAATCCCGGCAGGAATATTGCGGTGATAAATACATGCGGAGCCGGAGTATTCCCTGAACAGCTGGCAAACATCATATATGAAGGAATTGAGGACGGGGATTCGTTTGACGCCATAGTAAGTGCTGCAGACAAAGCAGTGAGGGAGATACAGGTGATGTTTGCCTTGGGGAGTCTGGACAACCTGATAAAGGCGGGCAGACTAAATAAGCTTGTGGGGTATGCGGCTCATAGATTCAATATATCCGCAATAGGTGTGGCATCACCTGGTGGACGAATTGAACTCAGACACAAATTCAGAGGTATGAAGAAGATATATGGCAAGCTGATAGACACTCTCCGGGAGACGGGATTTACAGGGGGAGAGCTTGTAATAAGCCACTGTATGAACGAGGACGGAGCAGAGAAACTGGGGCATCTTATCAAGGCTGAATGGCTTGACGCGGATGTGAGCATCGTACCTGCAAGCGGACTGTGCAGCTATTATATGGGAAAAGGTGGGATGATAATAACATATCGTGAGTAGACTGATGTGTGGATAGATCATATAAAATACTTGGAATAGACAAAATAATGAAAAATAATTAAAAATAATGGAAGGCTGCCGCACCTTCTATTATTTTTTGTGTATTAACCTATTGACATAGTAGGTAAATGGGAATATCCTATTTTTGCGAGTCAGATATTGACTTATTGCGCCACAAAATGGCGGATGAGGGTGATGACTGGAATGATCGTGTATTTGTGGCAGGAATGTGGTCACACTCATATGTAAGGAGGATTTACAGATATGGTGATTTCTTCAAAGGGAGAATATGCCCTGAGGGTCATGGCAGACCTTGCCATAAACCACGACGGCAGATTTATTCCGTTAAAAGAAATAGTTCAGAAAGAGGAACTGTCCCAGAAGTATCTGGAGAGCATAATGCGCATGCTGTCCAAAGCGAATCTGATAGAGGCAGCCAGCGGACATGGCGGAGGCTACAGACTCAAAAAGGCTCCTGAGGAATATACATTGTGGGAGATACTTGAACTCACGGAAGGCGGGCTTGCCCCGGTGGCATGCATGAAGAACAGCACGATTACCTGTGACAGATCCAAGCAGTGTTATACTCTGCCGATATGGCAGGGCCTGGCTGAGCTGATACAGGAATATTTCCAGGGTAAGACACTGGCGGATATAGCCAGAAATGTGGAATGAGCAGAGTAATTTGATACAGGCAAAAAGATAATTAAAGCGGGACAATTGAATCGCCGGATATAGAAGTGATAAAGCAATTGCCGGGCTTGGTATAAAAGGAGGCAGACTGATGTCAGATAAAAAATTATTGGAAGTTAAGAATTTACATGTTGATGTTGAGGATAAACAGATCCTTCACGGTGTGAACCTGGAAATCGGCAAGGGTGAGACACATGTACTTATGGGACCTAACGGAACCGGAAAGTCAACCCTTGGATATGCACTTATGGGCAATCCTAGATATACAGTCAGAGAGGGCGAGATATGGTTTGATGGCAAGAACATCACAGAAGAGGCTGTCAATGAGCGTGCAAAGGCAGGAATATTCCTCTCATTCCAGAATCCTCTTGAGGTGCCTGGTGTGACACTCAGCTCATTTATAAGAAATGCCCTTGAGCAGAAGACCGGCAAGAGAATCCGTCTCTGGGATTTCAAGAAGGAGCTTGAGAGAACCATGGAGATCCTTCAGATGGATCCATCATATGCAGAGAGAGACCTGAATGTGGGATTTTCAGGTGGTGAGAAGAAGAAGGCTGAGATACTTCAGCTTCTGATGCTTAAGCCATCACTGGCAATCCTTGACGAGACAGATTCAGGACTTGACGTTGATGCAGTCCGTACAGTATCAGCAGGTATCGAGGAATACCAGAAGAACTGCAAGGGAAGCCTGCTGATCATCACACACAGCACCAAGATCCTTGAGTCACTTACCGTTGACTACACACATGTCATGGTTGAGGGTAAGATCATAGAGACGGGTGACGCATCACTTGTGGACAAGATCAACGAGTCTGGATTTGCAGAGTATGAAAGGATATAGAAGATGAAGGAAAAGACATATGTAGAGGACATAGACAGAAATATATATGACTTCAAGTATGACGACAAAGATGCCTATAAGCTTAAAGCTGGTCTCACACCTGAGATAGTTGAGCAGCTTTCTAAGGAGAAACATGATCCGGCATGGATGCAGAATTTCAGACTTGAGTCTTTACAGATATACAACAATATGCAGGTGCCTGACTGGGGCCCATCCATCGAGGGACTGGATATTGACAATATAGTTACTTACGTAAGACCAAATACCAAGATGAAGGGAAGCTGGGATGAGGTTCCTGAGGATATCAAGGATACATTTGAGAGACTTGGAATCCCTCAGGCTGAGAGAAAATCCCTTGCGGGAGTTGGTGCACAGTACGATTCAGAGCTCGTATACCACAATGTCCGTCAGGAGGTTGCGGATATGGGAGTTGTGTACACTGATATGGAGAGTGCACTCACAGGTGAGTATGCAGACATGGTGCAGAAGCATTTCATGAAGCTTGTCACCCCTCATGATCACAAATTTGCAGCACTTCACGGAGCTGTGTGGTCAGGCGGTTCATTTGTATATGTGCCACCTGGAGTAAAGGTCGAGATCCCGCTTCAGTCGTATTTCAGACTTAACGCAGCGGGCGCAGGTCAGTTCGAGCACACACTCATCATCGTCGATGAGGGGGCAGACCTCCACTTTATAGAGGGCTGTTCAGCGCCGAAGTACAATGTGGCGAATCTTCATGCGGGTTGTGTGGAGTTGTTTGTCGGCAAGAACGCAAAGCTCAGATATTCAACCATAGAGAACTGGTCCAAGAATATGTACAACCTGAACACCAAGAGAGCCCGCGTTGAAGAGGGTGGAACCATCGAGTGGGTATCGGGTTCATTTGGATCACATGTGTCATACCTTTATCCGATGAGCGTGCTCAAGGGCAAGGGCGCCAGGATGGAGTTCACCGGAGTTACATTTGCCGGTAAGGGACAGAACCTTGACACAGGAGCCAAGGTAGTCCATGCGGCACCTGACACAAGCTCATATATCAACACAAAGTCTATCTCGAAGGATGGCGGTATAAGTACATTCCGTTCGTCTGTTGTAGTGACAAAGGAGGCAGAGAACTCCAAGGCGGCGGTATCATGCCAGTCACTTATGCTCGATTCGATATCACGTTCGGACACAATACCGGCCATGGATATCAGAACCAAGAAGGTAAATGTGGGACATGAGGCACAGATAGGAAGCATCAGTGACGAGGCCGTGTTCTACCTGATGTCCAGAGGAATGAGCGAAGAAGACGCGAGAGCATGTATAGTCAGTGGATTTGCAGACAATGTATCGAAGGAGCTGCCGCTTGAGTATGCTCTTGAGATGAACAACCTCATCCGTCTTGAGATGAAGGGCAGCATAGGTTAAGGAGGTGCGGTGACATGGAGAACAATAACGAGATGAAAATCAACAAGCTCCCGGCAAAGACATGGTACTGGCTTCGCATGAACGACACAGCACTTAACTGGAATCCGGACATGACGGGATGCAGTGTGAAGATAGATGGCGGAAAGAAAGCTGATAAGCAGGCTTCTGATTTCGATGGAATAGAGACTGGTGCAGGAAGAGATGCGGACGTACTCTTCGCACAGCAGGCAGCAGGAAGTGTACTTGTTGCGGACGAGACCAATAAAGGGCAGACAGTGCACGTGCTGATAAATGGAACCGGGGCAAATGGCAGCAGCGGCTATGCTTACGTGCAGGCAGATGCAGGTTCAGACATGACAGTAATAGAGACATTTGGTGAGAATGCGGAGGGCGGCAGCCTGGCATTCAGAACACGCTTTAATATAGAGAAGGACGCACATATACGTCTTGTGCAGATATTTATGCAGGATGAGAACACGACCATACTCAACGATGTGGGAAGTGAGTGTGCAGAGAACGGACAGCTCGATGTACTTCAGATATTTATCGGCAAAGGCAACCTGTACAACGGCGTGAGAACTGAGCTTATCGGTAAGCGTGCTTCAACCAACATGGATATAGGTTACCTGGGACAGAAAAAACAGGTTATAGATATAAATCTTGTAGTGAACCATATAGGCAAGAAGACCAACTGCAGCATACAGGTGGATGGAACACTTAAGGATGCGGCTCAGAAGATATTCAGAGGCTCGATAGATTTCAAGACAGGTTCATCGGATTCAAAGGGAGCTGAGACAGAGAATGTACTGCTGCTCGGTGATGATGTGGTGAACAAAACTATACCACTCATCCTCTGTGCAGAGGAGAATGTTGAGGGCTCACATGGAGCGACCATCGGTGAGCTTGATGAGGATACACTGTTCTATTTCGCATCAAGGGGAATCGATATGGAGACAGCTGAGGACATGATGACCAAGGGCAAGATGGAGGTCCTCTACCGCAAGATCCAGGACGAGAACACAGAGAAGCTGGTGGAGAAGCAGCTTGCGGAGGTAATGGAATATGACAGACAGGAATTATAGAGAGGATTTTCCTCTATTGAGGAATAACGATACAGCATATATAGACAATGCGGCCACAGCACAAAAGCCACAGGTGGTCATAGACGCTGAGAGAGAGTTCTATGAGAAGAGCAATGCGAATCCGCTCAGAGGCTTCTATCCACTCAGTCTTGAGGCTACAGAGAAGTATGAGAGTGCCAGAAAGGTTGTGAGAGATTTCATCCATGCGGATTCCGAGAAGGAAATAATCTTCACAAGGAACACCACGGAGAGCCTTAATCTTGTGGCATACAGCTATGCACTTAACAACCTGAAAGCCGGCGACGAGATAGCGGTCACCATCATGGAGCACCACAGCAATATGCTTCCATGGCAGATGGTAGCCAGAGTCACAGGCGCAACTCTCAGATATCTTGACTGCGAGAAGGATGGAACGCTGACTGACGAAACCATCAATGCCGGCATCAATGAGCACACGAAGCTGCTTGCTGTTGGACATGTGTCAAATGTTCTCGGATGCGTGAATCCGGTCAGAAGGATGGCTGACAGAGCGCACAGCTTTGGTGCGGTTGTCGTAGTTGACGGTGCGCAGAGCACACCACATATGGCTATAGATGTGCGTGAGCTGGGTGCAGATTTCTTCGCATTTTCAGGCCATAAGCTGATGGGTCCTATGGGAATAGGCGTGTTATATGGAAGACAGGAGCTGCTTGATGCGATGCCTCCATTTATGTCAGGCGGAGAGATGATAGATTCAGTTTCAAGAGATGGCGCTGTATACGCGGAATTGCCTCACAAGTTCGAGGCCGGTACGGTAAATGCGGCAGGTGCTGCGGGACTTGCGGCTGCGATAGGCTACATCAAAGAGGTTGGATTTGACTATATAGAAAAGAAAGAGCTGGAGCTTACCGCCCGTGCCATGGAGGGACTTGCGAAAATACCTCATGTGCATGTGATCGGTTCGGATAAGCCAGAGAATCACACAGGAATAGTCGCGTTCACCATAGACAATGTTCATCCGCATGACGTCAGCGAGATCATGGCTGCGGATGGAATAGATGTGAGAGCAGGACATCACTGTGCACAGCCACTGCTCGTCCACCTTGGCGTGTACAATACGACAAGGGCAAGCTTTATGTTCTACAATACAGATGAAGAGGTAGATGCATTTGTGGAGAGCGTTGCAAATGTGAGAAGGAGAATGGGATATGCAGAATAATATTCAAAACAGGAATTTTTATAATGAGATCCTTACAGAGCACAATATGAGACCTGAATTCAAATATGATCTTCCGGCGGCAAATGTGGTCCTGGAGGGTGTTAATCCAAACTGCGGTGATGACATCTGGCTCAAGCTCAAGGTTGAGAACGGAGTCATCGAGGATGGATCATTCGTGGGAGACGGATGTGCTATATCCCAGGCGTCGGCAGATATAATGCTTGGAATGATCATAGGAAAGACCAAGGAGGAGGCCTTGAAGCTTGGGCAGCTCTTTCTGAAGATGATACAGGGAGAGGCTACAGACGAGGAGATAGATCAGCTTGAGGAGGCATCAGCGCTCAAGGATATAGCGCATATGCCGGCAAGGGTAAAGTGTGCGGTCCTCGGATGGCACACCCTTGAAGAAGCGTTGAAGAATATATCATAAGGGTGGATTCCTTATGATAATGCGGGCGCTGCGCGAAGCGCATCGGAATGCGCCTGCTCCACATATAGTAGATATTCTTTATCTGTATCTTAACTATAGGCATGATATACTTCACTTGAATGTGTGAAAGCGGGCGCCGCTGGTAGAATCTATGTCGTTTGTGACATAAGGTGTACTGGTGGCGCTTTCTTTAAAATAATCCAAAAGGGATTGATACATATGAAAAAAATAAATATACAAAAAAGCAAAAAAAATAAGGGGGGTAAATGTAAGGACATTATAAAAAATGCGCTGTTGATGCTGGTGATGATAGCAATAGGGGTTGGATTGTGTCTGATAATAAAGACAACATTTACTACAGACATATTGATACCGGCCGTCATGGTGTTTTCGGTATTTTTGATATCGGTGTTCACTGACGGATATGTGTATGGAATACTGGCATCTGTAGTCAGCGTGATAATAGTGAATTTTGCATTTACATTTCCATATTTCAAGATAGATTTTCTTATTCCTGAAAATATCACATCGGCGATAATTATGATAGCCATAGCGTTTATTACCTGTGGTTTTACAAGCAAGATAAAACATCAGGAAATGCTCAAGAAAGAAAGTGAGATGGAGAAAATGAGGGCGAACCTGCTGCGTGCAGTGTCGCATGATTTCCGAACTCCGCTTACCACCATTTACGGGGCCAGCTCGGCACTTATAGAGAGTGGCAGCGAATTTACGGATGAGCAGAAGGAGAAGATGCTCAGGGGAATACAACAGGATTCTCAGTGGCTTTATCGTATGGTTGAGAATTTGCTGTCCATCACCAGGCTGGATGGCGATATTAAACTAATAAAGACGCCCATAGCACTGGATGAACTCATAGATTCTGTGCTTATCAAATTTGCAAAGAGATATCCTGATCAGGAGGTGGAAGTCAATCTGCCCGACGAGCTGGTCATCATACCTATGGATGCCATTCTCATAGAGCAGGTTATCATCAATATCCTTGAGAATGCAGTACAGCATGCAGAGGGAATGAAGAAGCTGGCATTGAATGTGAAATGCGATGGCGACAGGGTTGTGTTTGAGGTACAGGATGATGGCGATGGAATACCGGAGGATAGGTTGAAACATCTGTTTGATGGAAGCCTTCTGGGGGACAGCTCTGATGAGGTGTCCGTGGACTGCCGGCAGAGAAGGAATGCCGGAATAGGTCTGTCGGTATGTGCGACCATCATAAAAGCACATGGAGGAGATATAAGTGCATACAATTCCGCGGAAGGCGGTGCAGTATTCAGGTTTACACTGAAGATAGAGGAGGTTACGGATGAGCAATAACAAATACAAAGTCTTGATAATAGAAGATGAACAGAATATCAACAACCTGCTGGACACTCTCATGCAGGCAAATGGTTATCAGACCATCATAGCCACATCCTGCGAAAGCGGTCTTATGATGTATGCGTCACACAGACCTGACATAGTGATACTTGATCTGGGACTTCCGGATAAGGATGGCATAGCATTTCTCACGGAGATAAGAAAGACGGATTTTACGCCTGTCATAGTCCTTTCGGCGAGGTCGGATGAGAAGGACAAGGTGGAGGCTCTCAATCTTGGCGCAAATGATTATGTGACGAAACCATTTGGCTCGGAGGAATTGGTGGCGAGGGTCAGGTCAGCACTCCGCACAGCACTTTACCAGGCACATGACAGTGAGCTTCCGACAGGCAGGTTTCAGTCGGGAGATCTGCTCATCGATTATGAGGCAAGACGGGTGTTCATAGGCAGTGATGAGATAAAGCTCACACAGACTGAGTACAATATCGTGGATCTTCTTTCGAGACATCCGGGCAAGATGCTTACATACAGTTTTATCGTTAAAGAGGTATGGGGCTACAATGATGCCGGAAGTACCAAGAGGCTTCAGGTCAATATGGCAAATATCAGAAAGAAGTTTGGAGTGAAGCCGGGTAAGAAGAGTTATATCATAAATGAGCTGGGAGTCGGTTACAGGATGTGCGATGACAGTGAGTGATGTGTTCTGGAATTTTTAACAAGATATAAAAATATTGTGACAGTTAAAAATAGCTTTTTAGGATTCAATCCGCTATACTATAGGATATGGTATAGCGGATTGTTTTGCAGTTATTTTGCAATTATTTGCAATGGAGGTTTCATATGAGTGGTAATTTAAAATTGCCGGTTGGAATAGATGATTTTAGGAAAATACGTGAATGCGGTTTTTACTATGTGGATAAGACAAAGCTTGTAGAGCAGCTTATGCAGAATTGGGGCGAGGTAAATCTGTTTACCAGACCAAGAAGATTTGGCAAGACGTTAAATATGAGCATGCTCAGAAGCTTTTTTGAGATCGGCACAGATAAGTCTTTGTTTGATGGACTATATATATCGCGGAACAAAGAACTCTGTGATATGCATATGGGTAAATATCCGGTTATCTCCATTACGCTTAAAGGCATTGAGGGGATGACATTTGAGGAAGCCCGGAATATGTTGAAGATAATCCTGAAAAATGAAGCGAGGAGACACTATTATCTGAAAAACAGCGACAGGCTGACAGATGATGATAAGCAGCAGTATGAACAGATATTGCTTGGTACGTCGGAGAATACTGCTGATAGTCTCAGGCTGTTATCTCAGCTTTTGTTCCTGCACTATGATAAAAAGGTAGTTATATTGATCGACGAGTATGACGTGCCTTTAGATAAAGCTTTTCAGAATGGTTATTACAGCGAGATGACATCGCTGATCCGAGGAATTCTGGGACAGGCATTGAAGACCAATGATTATCTGCAATTTGCTGTTTTGACCGGATGCCTGCGTATATCTAAGGAGAGCATTTTTACAGGTTTGAACAATTTTAAAGTTCTTTCCATTGCCGATGCGAGATTTGATGAGCAATTTGGATTCATCGATTCGGAGGTTAGAGACATTCTGGAGGAGTATGGAGTATCTGATAAAATCTCAGAGGTGAAGGACTGGTATGATGGATATCGTTTCGGCAAAGCGGATGTATATTGCCCGTGGGATGTTATCAATTATGTGGATCATCTTCAGGCGGATCCGAATGCCAGACCGCAGGCATATTGGATCAATAGCAGTGGAAATGGGCTTGTGAGGAGGCTCATCAACATAGCAGATGAGTCAACAAAGGATGAGATAGAGAGACTTATTGCTGGTGAGACTATAGAGAAAGCTATTCGTTTGGAACTGACATATGATGAGATTGACAACAGCATTGACAATATATGGAGTGTTCTGTTTACAACCGGATATCTCACGAATGCGGGAGAGATAGAACTTCCGGGTGGTGACGGATATGGATACAGACTTGTAATTCCAAATAAGGAAGTCAGACAGGTGTTTGTGTCTCAGATACAGGAATGGTTCAGGCATACAGTGACTTATGATAATGGTTTTGTACAGGATCTGTGCGAAGCTTTCATGGCTGGTGATGCCGATAAGATCCAGAGCAATCTAAATATGATACTGATAAAGACAATAAGTGTTTTGGATACAAAGGCTCGTGATGACCAGAAAGAGAATTTCTATCATGGACTTTTACTTGGGTTGCTTAGAAGTAAGCCTGATTGGAGAATAAAATCTAACAGAGAATCTGGAGATGGATTCAGCGATATAAGTATAGAACCAACAATCCCTGAAAAGGGAATTGTAGTTGAAGTTAAATATTCAAATACAATAAGCGGACTTGATGATGCCTGCGATAGGGCAATGAAACAGATCAGAGACCGCAGGTATGATGAAGCGCTGCGTGAGGATGGAAGAGAGGATATCATTGCTTACGGAATTGCTTTTTGCAGAAAGAGATGTAAGGTTGTGTGTGAGAAAATGTAACGCTAACAAAGGCAGGTTGATGTAAATTAAAAAAGTATTTTATGTAAAAGGGGGCTGTGAAAAAACTCAATCGAGTTTTTTC